>JAESGD010000035.1_pt1 | contig 242101 bp, 208 predicted proteins | sample 9269581 | NCBI WGS metagenome assembly JAESGD01 (sample SAMN14515903, study PRJNA621661) | algae metagenome | isolation source: Cyanomargarita calcarea GSE-NOS-MK-12-04C and co-occurring heterotrophs from... | place: USA: Grand Staircase Escalante National Monument, Utah | collected 2007-12-30
GCTCAGTAACGCCATGTCGATCACTCCAGAGCCCCCGCTGAAAACATGCGAGGGACGGTTGAAACATGGGTCAATTCTCAATGGAAATATCTGGCTGAGCCGGGTCAGCTCTCAGTGGAAATCAACACCTTCTGCAACGGTGGCTCGCCATGGCGCATCTGCATTTCGATTGGAACGGAAAGCGAGATATGTGCGCCCGCGTCGGCCGCTCTCTGCCAGGCCATGTCGCTCATTCCGGTCATATGGATGAAGATGTTATCGGGGCCGAATTTGCCCGCCATCGCCAGGCCATCGAAGGTCGGCTGCATGCCAAAGGTCCCGACGACATGCAATGCGATCGGCAGGTCAAGCTCGCGGCCCGTTGCCCAGGCTTCTTCATGGAAGGGAAGATAGATCTCGCCCCCCATGACCATGGTCAGCAGCTGGTCCTCGCTGGCGAAATGTTCACGTCGGATCCGTCGCGCATCCCCAGGATAGCAGGCGAGATCACCCCAGCCTTCGAAATAGCCGAGTACGGCGCGGCGGCCGGCATCTTTCAGGGCGGCAATGGCTGAATCCGTATGCTCCGGAGAATGGTGGATCTGACTGACATCCATGACCGTCGTCACGCCAGCGTCGATCTGCGCGATGCTGCCGAAGAGTTCGGAGATATAGACATCCTCGGGTCGATAAAGGACCGAGAATTTCTGCAGCATCCATTCGTAATAATTCGCAGTGCTTTCTGGCCGCCCGTCATTGACGAGAATGGCGTCAGACAACAGGCTGCGCAGTGCCGTCTCGAACTGGTGGTGATGCGTGTCGATAAAGCCAGGCATGACGATCATGCCCGAAGCATCGATGATCGCCGCATCCGAGACCTCAAGATCTGCCCCGACCGCAAGGATCTTCGATCCCTCGATCAAGATATCACCCTTCGTATGATTGCCGACCACGGGATCCATCGAAAGGATGGCGCCACCCTTGATCAGGGTCTTGCGCCCCGATCTCCCGACGCCGTCCGGTATTGCTTGCGCGGCATTCGTCTGGCCGAAGTGTGACGGCATACCACCCCCCGTGTCCGCCGGTGATCTCAGTCGCATATCGCAGAACTTGCACATTTTCCCCTCCCTTTTTTCGCAATACGAAGTTTCGTTCGCATTCTCGAATGGGCATGCCAAAGCCTCCTCCGGCTTTGGCATGCCCTATCCGTTCAAAGCTGTCGACAGCGCGGGCGTTCGGGCAGCAGCCGCGCTGATGCGGCTTGCCGCAATCCTGAGATCGCCGAGCCGATCGGACACCATTTGCTCGGGACTTACCAATCCCGAATAGCCCGAGGAGTTTATAGCCGCCGTGACCCGCCCCTCTGAGTTTCGGATCGGAACAGCAAGAGCGGTAATCCCGTAATCGAGCTGATCGACAGTCGTCGCGTAGCCCTGCAATTCGACCTCTGCGATCACGCGGCGCAGCGCATCCTTTTCAATCACGGTCCGGGAGGTGAGCGCCTTAGGCTCGACGGTTGCGAAATAGCGCTCGAGCTCGGCCTTCGGAAGTCCGCTCAAGAGTACCCGGCCAAGTGACGTTGCATGGGCGGGATAGCGAGCCCCCACCACAGCCGTGGCGCGTCGCGCCCGTTGTGTCGAGTGATGCGCGACATAGATGACATCATGGCCGTCGAGCATCGCAACGGAGGCAGCATCCCCGTGCGTTTCTACTATCTGCTTGAGCTCGGGCAACAGCAGTTCATCAATTCGCGCCGCGAAATAGAAACCGGAGCCGAGTGCCATGACCTTTGGCTTCAGAAAGAACCGCTTACCAGCAGAGCCAACGTAGCCGAGCGCCGAAAGCGTGATGAGGCTTCGGCGTGCTGCCGCCGGCGACAAGCCTACGCGCCGGGCAATTTCGCTCAACGTCATGTCTGGATGCGCAGCATCGAAACACTCGATGACGGCAATGCCCTTCGCGAGCGCCTCAACGAATTCAGTTGAGCGCCTGGGATCCTCGGTCATGTCCACCTTGTCCAACAAGACTTAGCCCTCAGGCGCGAGAACGAAGTCGAACCTGCACTTGGCATCCGGACGCTTGTCGAGGGCGAACGGAAACTCCTCGGATTTCTTGACAGGTTCCAGTTTCGCGATCAACGACTTCCGCACACCGAAAACAGCGTCATTGTCGATGTATTCGGTATTCTCGAAGAACAGTTCCGTTGTGATCGCGCGCATCTTTTCTGCCCGGACAATGAAATGCAGATGCGCCGCGCGCCAGGAATGGCGGTTGCCGGCCCGCAGCAGCCGCCCCACGGGGCCGTCATAGGGGACGGTATAGGGCTTCGGCAGCACCGTGGTGTAATAATACCGCCCCTCGGCATCCGCAGTCATCTTGCCGCGCAGATCGTACTTGTCCTGCCCCTGTTCCTGGATCGGATAGGTGCCGCTGCCATCGGCTTGCCAAGTGTCGATGGTGGCGCCTGGCAGAACATTTCCGAGGGTGTCACGGACCATGCCGTGGACAAGAAGCGTGGTGCCGTCCCTGCCTTTAGCGAGATCTGCCCCAAGCGCGAGTACCGGCGCATCATCAAGGTAGAAAGGCCCGAGATTGGATCCCTCGGTTGCCCCACCGCGAGTGTTGATCATGTCAACCAGGGCCGACAGGCCGACAACATCGGAAAGCAGGATGAACTCGTGCCGTTCCGGCGTGGAGATCTGTCCGCAGTCGTAGAGGAACATCAGCATGCCCATCCACTCGTCATGGGTCATGTTCACTTCACGCGTATAGTCATGGAGATGACCGATGAAGGTCTCGAGCAGGAATTTGAAGCGGCTCCCTTCTTCGGTCCTGAAACTCTCCGTCACCGCCTCGGTGATCGTGAACTGATTGATCTGGCTCATCGCTATCCTCCGCTTGGCTCTCCCGTCTCCCGCCGGGTTGACGCAAAGCTAGAACAGGTCATAATATTCGGCAAGTGAATTTATTTTCGCAATGCGAAAAGGAAATATGATGAGAATTGGCAAGCAGGATCATGCCTTCACCGCGATCGCGACATCGGATGACACCTCGATCACCGTGCGGGGACATGATCTTTGCGCCGACCTGATCGGCAAAATCGACTTTGTGGATTACTTCTGGCTCCTCGTTTGTGGGGCAAGGCCCGACAAGCGCCAGATCGCGGCCTTGAATGCCTGCCTGGTTGCGATCGCCGAACATGGACTTGTGCCCTCCGTCCAAGCGGCCCGCATGACGCTTGCTGCCGCACCGGAAGCCTGGCAGGGGGCCATGGCGGCCGGCCTTCTCGGCATGGGAACGGTGGTTGCCGGATCCTCGGAGATCGCGGGGCGTTATCTTGCCGAACTCGTCGCCGTAGGCGGCACGGAAGACGTGGTTCGAACCTCGCTCGATGTCTATCGCAGCCAACGGCGCAAGGTCCCGGGACTGGGCCATCCGCAGCATAGTGCAGGCGATCCAAGAGCAGACCGTCTTCTTGCGATTGCTGATGAGATGCGGATCTCAGGGCCGCACATCGCCACACTCAGATCGCTCGGAAACCTTGCTCCGGCGATGATGAACCGCCCGCTGCCGATCAACGTTTCGGGCGCGATCCCCGCCGTCATGCTCGATGCAGGCTGGCCGCTTGCAGCTCTGAAGGCCGTGCCACTGATCGCTCGCGCGGCAGGACTTGCTGCCCATCTTTACGAGGAAAGCGAACGGCCGATCGGCTTCATCCTGTCGCACCACGCAGATCTCGCGATCTCCTATGACGGAGAAACCTCAGAATGAAGCCGCTCCAGTCTATCCGCGTCATTGAGATGGGGACCTATATCACCGGTCCAGCCGCAGCGATGCAGCTAGCCGACCTCGGTGCCGATGTCATCAAGGTGGAGCGACCTGAAGAGGGTGATCCCTTTCGGGCTTTCAAGGGCGGGCTCTACTCGCCGCATTTCCAGACTTACAATCGAAACAAGCGTTCAATCGCGCTCGACACACGTGATCAGGAGGATCTCGATGTCTTCCATGCGCTCATCAAATCGGCTGACGTGTTCATCCAGAATTTCCGCCCGGGCGTCGCAGATAAACTGGGTGCAGGCGAGGCAGAACTGATGGCGCTCAATCCGCGGCTCGTCTATTGCGCGATCTCGGGTTTCGGCACATCCGGTCCGGCACGCGACAGGCCGGCCTACGACACGGTTGCTCAGGCCGCGAGCGGCTTCCTGCGGCTCGTCACCCCGCCCGACCGCCCTCGCGTCATCGGGCCGGCTTTGGCCGATGCCGTAACCGGCCACTATGCAGCGACTGGCATTCTTGCGGCCTTGATCGAGCGTGGGGGAACAGGGCAGGGGCGGCGCCTGGACATCTCCATGCTGGAGGCCATGAGCCACTTCAATCTCGACAGCTTCACTCATTTCTACAGCGTTGGTGAAGTCATGGGGCCCTTGTCGCGACCGGTGGTCAGCCAGTCCTATACCTTCGAATGCGCCGACGGAAAATGGATCGCCTTCCATCTTTCGTCGCCACAGAAGTTCTGGGATGGCCTCATCGAGGCTACCGGCCAGAAACAGCTCGCAGATGATCCCCGCTTTAAGGCGCGCCTCGACCGTATCCAGCATCAGGAGGAACTGATCGACATCCTTGCTCCTGTCTTTCAGGAGAAATCGCGCGAAGAGTGGTGCGGGTTGCTCGAACGACACGAGGTCCCGTACGCTCCGGCCTATGACAGTGACGAAGCCTTGGACGATCCCCAGGCGCGCCATTTGAAGATTGCTGTCACTGTGCCAAACGCCGAGCTTGGAGACTTCACGACTGTGCGGCCACCTTACAGTTTTGACGGCGAGGCTGAGTTCGACCTGAGGCCGCCTCCGCGCCTTAATGAACATGGTGCCGAGATCCGAGAGGAGCTTCGGTCAAGAGTTCGGTCTGATGACGCATAAGGCATGCTTTACGCATGACGTCGCCTTCAGAGTTGCTTTCCGCTTCGCGTCTTCAATTCGGTCGTAGAAACATTGTGGCAGGTGACTGAAAACAGATGCCGCTCGCGGCGGTGGCTCTGAGCCTTTCCGCCAATTGAAGAGACTGAGATCTCTGCAGAAGGATCACTCGTGATGAACCGCATGGCCGGCGCTGCTGCAGGCTACGCAATCATGACCTGATCGATCTGGGCGGATTTCGATGAATTCGACAGACCTATCGCGCTGCGGGTTCTATTTCGCCCCGCACTCTTGGCTTCGTAAAGGAGCTTGTCCGCACGTTCATACACGGTCGTGAAGGCATCGTCGCTCGAGATAGGTGTGATGCCCATGCTCGCCGTGACTCGCCCTGCGAGACCCGGAACCGCATTGGCGACTGTCGCAGGGATCGCCTGACGGCGAAACTCGGCCTGTGCATCCACATCGTGACCTCGAATGAGAAGGATGAACTCCTCGCCACCAAGACGGCACGCGCGAACGTTCGGCCCCGCCTTCAGTGCGACGGCGACGGCCTTTAGCACGTCATCTCCGGTGCTGTGCCCGTATCCATCATTGATGGCTTTGAAATGGTCGAGGTCGATGACTGCGAGCGCGGTGAAACCATCCTCGCGAAGCTGCTCGAACTGCCGCTCAATCGCCCGCCTGTTGAGCAAACCTGTGAGCGGATCGGTTTCAGATATTCGTTCAAGTAGATCGGCCTCGTTGCGCGCAAGATCTCGTTCCCGCTTGATGCTGACGAAGCGTTCTGCCACGCCAAATGTCGTGAGAAGGACTTCGAACATGCACCCGAAATAGAAGAGGCCCATGGCGTCCGCGCTGTGCAGCCAGGGAGCCACCCCAGTCACCAGTCGGATCAATCCGACCAGAGCCAAGGGCGCGTAACCGATGGCCTGGAACCTCGCGGCGCGGCTTCCTCTCAGCAACGAGTCGACCATCGCACAGATGAAGACAGCCAGTATCGGTCCAAACGCTGCCGTATAGAGGGTGGATTGTATCGGGCGTGCGACGAAGGGAAAGGCCGCATGAAAGAGGCTCAGGAAGACCGCCCACGCGGCACAATAGGGAAGGATGCGCCGCAGCAGGGGATGCATTAGGCCCGGCTCAATGAAGCTATAAGTGAACATAAGGCCCGAGCTGATCGTAAACCCGAAGAGCAGCGTCGTCATCCAGCTCAGCGTCAGTGCCGGAGGATCGAATAAAGCAACCGACAGACCAGATGTCACGAAGATCGTCATCAGCAGCGAAGATGTAAGGGCCGAGTGCCAGAGAACGAAGGGTTCACGCAGGGCTCGGTAGAATGCTGCATTGAAGATGAGAGGCATAACGAGCATGCCGGCGAGGCCGGCAATCAGCAGCAGGAACCGCAGATCGCCAGCACCTGCGTCGACGGGGGAAAGGTAGGCATTCTCCAAAGTCATTTTGTGGGAAGGCAGGTCGACAGCAGCGATGACCTGCCTGGTCGCTTGAGTGACATCTGGCAGAGCCGCTTTGAAGTAGCCTCCAGCCATCGAGCTTCGCAAATCGCTCCCAGAAAAGGACGCCTGCCGAACCGTGCCATCTTCGTCGATTACAACCAGATGCAGCGCTTGAAGCGCACTCCGACGGGAAAGCAGATATTCAACAGGTGTCCGGGAAAGTGGGATGTCGAAGCGAAGGAGTACCCGTTCGGAATCGAGGGAGAATTCTTGATCGGTGCCAGAGCAGGACCATCTTTGTTCATCGCGAGCCACCGCGACGATGTCTTCCGAAAGCGTGGCAGCCGCCCAGCAGGACGTGCGAATGCTGTTGGAATCGCTTGCATTGGCAATTTTGGTGCATGACTGCGCCACCATCACCATCACCATCACCACAACCAGATATGCCGTCAAATTTCTAATAAAAAGGCCTAAACTCATAGGCTTTACGGTAGGGGAGGAAGGTTCTGATACCGTTAAGGGACGCCGCCAAGGTTTCGTCGGTCACTTGGCAGAGGACGCGCGCACAGAAATCTGGTCGCCTCAAGCCCGCTCTCGGACTTTTATCATCCTTCGACGTCTGCTTCTCTATAAGCTGACCTCGAAGAGGTCAGTCTCCCGCCGGCCCCAAATCGGTCATCCTATCAGAATTGCAGTCGATGCAGGGACGTCGTCGGGATCTTCGACAAGGTTGATGCCGTTATCAGACTGGTCGGGGCGCTGCTGCTCGACCTTGATGACTTGCGGCGTCCAGCGGCAGCCGACGAACGAGTCGACCTATGGCAGACATCAAGCGCTGACGGATTGGGTTTTAGGTTTGAGAACCGAAGGGCGGGAAGTCGGGCGGCCTCCATGTCCAAGGCTGAATTCTTTGCCTTTGTTTTACCGGCAGTTAAGCATATCCGCTCCATTGTCGTCACTCGATGTGATGATTTGGCATCAACGATGCCAGCCGAGGTTTGGGGACGGGAGCAGCGATGCCTGTTTTGACTTTCGCCAATACGAAGGGCGGTGCCGGCAAGACGACGGCTGTGCTGTTGATCGCGACCGAACTGGCGCGCATAGGGCTCAGGGTTGCTGTCCTCGATGCGGATCCGCAGCACTGGATTTCCCGCTGGCACCAGCAGCTCGGGACCAATTGCCCGGAGCGGCTGCAAGTTGTCCCTTATGTGTCCGCAGCCAGTCTGGAACGTGAGATCCAACGTTGGCAGTCGGCAGTCGATCTTGTTATCCTGGATCTCCCCGGGCATCGAAGCCCGTTGATCGCGCAGGCGATGGGGCATTCGGATTACGTGCTGATCCCCTCTCAAGGTTCGGCGATGGATGCGCAAGGGGCGGCCAACGTCATCGATCTTCTGAGCTATCTGGAAGACAAGGCCGGCGTTCGAATTCCCCATTCCGTCGTCCTGACGCGGATCAATCCGATCATCACCACGCGGGCGCTGCAGGGTGTGAAACAACTCCTTGCGCAGAAAAAAGTGCATCTTCTGACAACGCCGATCATTGAACGCGCCGCATTCCGCGACGTCTTCTCATGCGGCGAGACGCTTTACACAATGGATCCCCGCAACGTCAGCAATCTCGACCGCGCCCAGGAAAACGCCCAGATGCTCGGGCAGGAAGTCCTCGCGCGGCTGCAGCGCTACTGCACGATCGGCGCTGGGACGGTTCAGGCATCGCAGACCGTCCGGCTCGTTGCCTGACACTCCCTTGAGACGGTAAGAGCTCTGCTCTCAGAACAGGGTCTCGTCGAACAGGTCTTCATCGGACAACGGCTGACCCTGAAGGGCGGGCTCGGCCTCGATGCCTTCGAGCAATGCGCCGAAAATCCCGAGATGAACATCGCGCTCAGACTTCATGGTATAGGTTCTGAAAATCTCGGCTCCGATACCCGACAAGACATGTTCAAGGCCTGAGCATGACGGTTCCTCGCTGACAGCCTCGACGGCCAGTGAGATACAATCGTCAAGGATGGCCGTCAGATCCTGATGGAAATCCAGCCCTGCAGTGGCCGTTTTCACCTTGAGCGCGATCTCCTGTCCCTTCTGCTGCAGGTCGTCCAGCTTTTCATCCAGTGCATCGCTCGCCTGCGACACATGGGCGAGCGCGATCTCGACGCGGGCCACGAGGTCCGTGTCGCCTTTCTCGTCGATGCACGCTTCGGTGCCGCCAAGCCCCGCCGCCTGCTCATCCAGAAGCCGCAGATGGGCGAGAGCGCGATCGGTGACATCATCGAGCCTTGTCGAAAAGGCACGCAGTTCATTGGTGACGACATTGATGGCGCGGCTTTCCTCCCCGAGCTTGCTGCAGCGGAGATTGGTGTTCAGTGCCATGTACTGGATGTCCGTTCGGACGAGCTGGATGGTTTCGACGCTGTCGACGAGATCCTTCACCATGCCACCGACGGCGGCACTCAATCGCTGTGCCTCGGCTGCCGACTGTTCGACCCCGACTACCAGGCTTCGCGCCGTCTGCAGGCTTTCCCGCACCACACCCATGGCTGAGGTTTTCGCGGCGTCATCGGTGACCGTCAGCATGGAATTCTGTAGGTCCATCAGCACTGTCACATCGTTGGAAAAGGCCCCGATGTTTTGCACGATTGTTTGGCATTCCGCCCGGAAGTCTTGCGACATCGCAATCAACTGGTCGCGCACGAGGCAAGTCACCAGGAGAATGATCCGCTCTTTGTCCTCGGCAGAGAGGCTGTTTGCCGTCGACACCTGCAGGTGGGCGCCGGTAATGTCGAAGGCTGTCTGGCAATGCTCTAGCCGCTGACGCGTGACGTCACCGATCTGCAGTGACGACAAGGTGCCGGCGAGCCTGCTTTGCACCCGCATTGCGAGACCGGTTACCTTGGCAGCGAGACCGGCGAGGGAATTGCGTTGAATCTGGATGACGCCGGCGTTGCGACCGAGGTCTTCTACGATGATTGGAATGGCGTCATCATGCCGGGCGAGCCCGTTGGTGCCGGTTCGCGCGTGCTCAATCAGGTCCTGCAGAGCGGCGATGCGCTCTCCGAAAGACTTCACCTCCTGAGTGGCAAACTGGATACGCTCGACGATTTCCTCTGCAAAACCAGCAAAATCCGCAATGCCTGCGCCTGTGATCTTGGCGGTGACGGCGAAGGTGCGCAGATAGCGAAGCGTGTCCTCCATGGCGAGCACCTCGTCGGACAGTGCCCGACCATAGTCGCCAATCTTGAGGAAGCGGTCTTCCATATCCTGTTGCTGGGCGGGAAGCGCCTTGATCAGTCCGGCGGTGAAAAGGAGTTCTTCCGTGGCTTCTTTCGCTTCCTCCTCCTTCAGTGCATCCGATATGCCGCCGAGCGAGGCGAGCAGTCCGCTGAAGACGTCGAGCACGGCCACGAGCACGGTGCCCCCATCGAGAAAACGCTGCTCGATCTGCGCCAGTGCTTCGCCCAGCCTGTGGCCGATGGCAACCGTCGGCATGGAGATGTATTCGGTCTGTTGCGCTCGCTGGGTCTTCATCTGGAATCTTCTTCGCTCTTGCTTATTCTGTGTCATCGCGGACGTTGGCTCAGCCGAGATGTCGCCGGTCTGCTGCCAGTATTTCGCGGGCAATCTGCTCAAGTGGCACGGTGCGATCGACCCCGCCCCTTGCGATGGCTTCTTTCGGCATGCCGAAAACGATCGACGTCGCCTCATCCTGTGCCACGGTGTAGGCGCCGGCTTTGTGCATCTCGTCCATGCCGCGTGCACCGTCATCTCCCATGCCGGTCATGATCACGCCCATTGCATTGGAGCCGGCCGCGCGAGCGGCCGAGCGGAAGAGCACGTCGACAGACGGGCGGTGACGCGAGACTAGCGGGCCTTCCTTGATCGCAACCAGATAACGGGCGCCCTGGCGCTCGAGCAGCATGTGGTGGCCGCCTGGCGCGATCAGCACATGGCCACGCAGAACCGGATCGCCATGAACAGCTTCCTTGACTTCGACCTTGCACAGCGTGTTGAGCCTGGAAGCGAAGGCGGAGGTGAATCTTTCCGGCATGTGCTGGACAATGACGATGCCGGGCGAATTCGCCGGAAGCGCCACCAACAGCTCGCGCAGGGCTTCTGTTCCCCCGGTCGAGGCCCCAACGCAGACAACGACTTCAGTGGTCTTCGCCATGGGGCGTCCAGTCGGCGGTGGCAAGACGGCATCGGCAGTCAGCTTGGCCTCCGTAGCTCCCGGAAAGGGCGTGCGGCGGCGGTCGGACTTCACACGCGCCAAGGCTGCACCCTTCACCGTCTGGCGGATCAGGGCTCCAGCTTCGGCCAAATGATCGGCAGCTCCGATCTTCGGCTTGAGGATGATGTCGACGGCACCGGCTTCGAGCGCCTGCATCAGCGTCTGCGAGCCCGCTTCCGTCAATGACGAACACATGACCACCGGGATCGGGTGTTGGGCCATCAGCTTGCGCAGAAAGGTGATGCCGTCCATCTTCGGCATTTCAACGTCCAGCGTCACAACATCGGGAACTTCCTCCTGAATGCGGCGTGCCGCAACGAAGGGATCTGAAGCCACGCCCATGACCTCGATGTCACCATCAGCCTCCAGGACCTGGGTGAGCGCCTGACGGACGCTGGCGGAGTCATCGACGATCAATACGCGTATCTTCTTGGCCATCGCGCGGTCAGACCTTCTGAAAGACGGTGTTGGCCACCTGCCGAACGGGCAAGGCGAAGCCGGTGATGGTTTCGGAGTGGCCGACATAGAGGTAGCCGCCAGGAACCAGCTTTTCGCAGAGGCGGGACAGCACCTTTTCCTGTGTCTTCTTGTCGAAGTAGATCAGGACGTTGCGGCAAAAGATAACATGCATGGCGTCGCCCACTTTGTAGGACGGGTCCATCAGGTTCAGCCTGGCAAAACCCACCTTGGAGCGCAGCTGGGGATGGATGCGCACCTCGTTACGGCCGGCGTCGCGGGGCTCCATCACGTAGCGTTTGCGCCGCTCCCTATCGACAGGCTCGATCATGGCGCTGGAGAAAATACCCCGCTTTGCCACCCGCAGCACGTCGGTCGACAGATCCGTGGCCAGGATCGAATAATCCGCGCCACTCTTCTCCCGGATGAAATCCTCGATGACCATCGCAAGAGTATAGGGTTCGGCTCCGATGGAGCAGGCGGAGCTCCAGACGCGCAGTCGCCGGTGGCCTTGAGCGACCAGATCCGGCAGAGCCTTGCCGGTCAGGTGGTCGAAATGCGCCGGCTCGCGAAAGAAGTCGGTCTTGTTGGTTGTCACCACGTCGATGAGGTGGATGGCCTCGCTCTCGATGCCCCCGTCATGGAAGAGGTAATCGCAATATTGATTGAGCCCGTCGATGCCGACGAAACGCAGGCGACGGCGCAGTCGCCCTTCCAGCATTGTCTTCTTCGCGAGGGGCATCTTGATGCCGCTGTAATCGTAAATGTAGCGGGACAGCATCTCAAAATTGCGGGGGCTCAGGCCGTCGCCGAGGGCAGATGCCATCGGTCGGCGCTCCTGGTCGGTGGTCACTGAAGTTTTCAAGGCCTGAGCGATCATGCGTGTTCCAGGGAATTGGTCGCGACGGAGCCGAGGGCACGGACGTCCGTGCCCGAGAAGAGTTTCGTCAGGTTGACGATGACGACGAAATCACTGGCGCGCCTTACCACTCCAGCGATGTAGTCGGACTGCCAGCGGATCCCTATGTCCGGGGCCGCCTCGATCGCGTCGTTGCGGAAGGAGGTGACCTCGAAGACACGGTCGGCCACCAGGCCCAGCGACAAGGAGCGGCCGTCGATCTTTACCTCGATGACGAGAATGCGCGTATGCGGCGTCTTCTGGGTCTGGGACATGCCAAGCCGAAGGCGCAGATCAATAACCGGCACGCCCTGACCGCGAACATCGCGCAAACCCAGGAGATAGGCAGGGCCGTGGGGGACACGGAAGGGATCCTCGTGGTCGAGGATCTCCCGGACGACCTCGACGGGAACGGCAAAGCATTCGTTTTCAAGGCTGAAGGTCACATATTGTGATTCAGTTGCATTGGCCATGAGGCGCTCTCCTAGAGGTTCTGCACCGCGCCGGATCCTTGTCGCTCTGGAAAGGCGAGGGGGAGCCGGCGAAGGGTCACCGGCCCGTCCGTGACACAAAGACGAGCCGGTGTTCGAGTTGGTGTTAAGCAGTCCCGTCAGGCCGACTGGCGAAACTGGTCGTCGTCGCCATCAGGTCCGCCCATGCTCATGTCGAGGGCGAAACCACGTCCCTGTGCTGCCGCCGGTGCCGACTTTGCGAGAGGACGCTTCGCCGACGCCGGGTTCGCCATCTTTGCCGCAACTGCCTTCAGCTGCTTTCCCTGGTTCATGTTGCCCTGCTTGGCCGACGTATCCACCTTGAAGAAGGAAATCGAAGCCTGCAGCTCCTCTGCCTGGGCTGCGAGCTCTTCCGAGGTGGCGGACATTTCTTCGGATGCACCGGCATTCTGCTGGGTCACCTTGTCGAGCTGTTGGATCGCCTCGTTGATCTGGCTTGAGCCGATGTCCTGCTCGCGGCAGGCGGCCGAGATTTCCGAGACCAGTTCGGCGGTCTTGCGGATATCCGGTACCAGGCGGGTCAGCATCTCGCCGGCCTGGGTGGCAACCGAGACGGTTTCGCTCGACAGGCCGGAGATTTCAGCCGCTGCCGCCTGGCTGCGTTCGGCAAGCTTGCGCACTTCCGAGGCGACGACGGCGAAGCCGCGGCCATGTTCGCCAGCACGGGCAGCTTCTACCGCCGCGTTCAAAGCGAGCAGGTCGGTCTGACGTGCGATTTCCTGGACGATCGAGATCTTCTCGGCAATCGTGCGCATGGCAGTCACGGCCTTGTCGACGGCCTTGCCGCTTTCCTCGGCGTCGGTTGCCGACTGGCGGGCGATCTTCTCGGTCTGAGCGGCGTTGTCGGCGTTCTGCTTGATGTTGGCTGCCATCTCTTCCATCGAAGCGGATGCCTCTTCGGCAGACGACGCCTGCTCGGTTGCGCCCTGGGAGAGCTGTTCCGAACCCGACGACAGCTGCTGGCTGCCTGCCGAGACGTTGTCCGAAGCCGCGAGTGCATCGCTGACGACGCCGCGCAGGCGCTCGACCATGCTTTCCAGTGCAAGGCCCAGCGTATCCTTGTCCGACAGCGGCTTCGGGGTGACGGTCAGATCGCCATTGGCAATCTGGCTGGCGATGCCAGCGATCTGGCGGAGATTGGCGGTCATCTTGTTGATGGTCTCGACCAGATCGCGAATTTCGTCGTTTGTCTTGATCTGGACATCCTGATCGAGGTCGCCAATCGCAACCGCTTCCGCGACAAGCTTGATCTTGTTCAGGCCATTGCTGATGCTCATCGCGATCCACGTTGCCGTGCCGATCGCTGCAAAGACTGCCAGTGCCGCGACACCCAGAAGGATATTGCGGGTCGTCGCGTACAGTGCATCTGTGTCCTTGTCGGCTTGCTGCATCAGGTCGCGGTTGGCTTCCATGCGGGTGTTGATGCTTTCTTCGATCTTGTCGGTGATGGAGCGGGCATCGACCGTCGTGAGCCGCAGCGCTCCAGCTCTGTCGCCGGCGCGCGCAAGCTCCCTCAGCCTGGTGTCGATGGTCTTGATCTGTTCAAAATCGGCCTGGACGGCCTGCCACATCTTCCGGCCGGCCTCACTTGTCGAATTCTGCTCAAGCCATGCCGCCGCTTCTTCGAATTTCTTCATGTTGCGGTCGCTGGCTTCAATGAATTTCGCGACGTCGGACTGCGTTTCCGAAAGGGCAATATTGGTCTGTGCCCGCGTCAGGCGGAGCTGGAGGTTGCCGAGTTCCTGGGCCTTCTCCAGCCGGGCCGCCGGGCCGGCAATCGTATCGGAAATCGACTGATTGAGGATGCCGAGGCTGTAAATGCCATAGCCCATCGTGCTGACGAGCAGCAGAAGCATCAGGCCGAAGGCCGCTGCCAGCTTAAATTTGATCGTAAAACGCATAGTTTTAGTCCCCATGTCCTGGTGTCGTCATGTCAAAGTTTGTGCGTGTGTCTGTCCGCGAGCAGACCAGAGAAAGCGGCTATTGATGCAAGGACAGGCTGCGCGATTTGGGCGTGCTCCGCAGGTCACTCGCCAGATTTCATTCGACAGAAGTGAGGACATTCACTCCCCGCCGGGTTCTCCGGCCGATTTGATTTAGAGGCTGCGCCCGGGGAGCCGGGCGCAGGTCGTTCATGCCACCCGGAATTCCTGGTCGTCGCTGTCGGGTCCGCCCATGCTCATGTCGAGCGCAAAGCCCTGGCCTTTGGACATGCCGGCGTTCTGCCGTGGAGCAGGACGCTTTGCCGGAGCGTGACTTGCCATCTTCGCGGCGACTGCCTTCAGCTGCTTGGCCTGATTGTTGCTCTGGGTGCTCGACGTCTTGGCCGACGTATCCACCTTGAAGAAGGCGATGGATGCCTGGAGTTCCTCGGCCTGGGCTGCGAGTTCTTCCGAGGTGGCCGACATTTCTTCAGATGCACCGGCATTCTGCTGGGTCACCTTGTCGAGCTGCTGGATCGCCTCGTTGATCTGGCTGGAGCCGATGTCCTGCTCGCGGCAGGCGGCCGAGATTTCCGAGACCAGTTCGGCGGTCTTGCGGATGTCCGGCACAAGCCGTGTCAGCATCTCGCCGGCCTGGGTGGCGACCGAGACGGTTTCGCTGGAGAGGCCGGAGATTTCGGCCGCTGCCGCCTGGCTACGTTCGGCCAGCTTGCGCACTTCGGAAGCCACGACGGCGAAGCCGCGGCCATGTTCGCCGGCGCGCGCGGCTTCAACAGCTGCGTTCAATGCGAGCAGGTCGGTCTGGCGGGCGATTTCCTGGACGATCGAGATCTTCTCGGCGATCGTGCGCATGGCGGTCACGGCCTTGTCGACGGCCTTGCCGCTTTCTTCAGCGTCGGTCGCCGACTGGCGGGCGATCTTCTCGGTCTGTGCTGCGTTGTCGGCGTTCTGCTTGATGTTAGCCGCCATCTCCTCCATCGAGGCGGAGGCTTCTTCGGCCGACGATGCCTGCTCGGTCGCGCCCTGGGACAGCTGTTCCGAACCCGACGATAGCTGCTGGCTGCCGGCCGAGACATTGTCTGAAGCGGCCAGCGCGTCGCCGACGACCGCACGCAGGCGCTCAACCATGGCGTTGACGTGACCCAGGAGCATGCCGATTTCGTCGCTGGTGCGGATTTCGGCAAACTTGGTCAGGTCGCCCTCAGACACGCGCTGTACGGTGGTGACCGCCGTGCCGATGCCGCGGCTGATGGAGATGATGATCCAGAGGGCGGCGCCAAGGGCTGCGACCGAAGCGACGGCCGCAAGTCCGATCACGATCGAGCGGATGCTGACATATTCATCCGTCGCGTTCTTGCTTGCTGTTGCCAGGCGTTCGCGCTCCAGCTCGAAGACTTCCGACAGCAAATCGTCGATCTGGGACGTGGTTTCGCGCGCAGTGGTCGTTGAAATGCGCAATGCGGCCTCCAGATTTCCCGTCTGGATGAGGCTGCGGATCTGGTCATCCTGCTTGCGGAAGTCGGCGGTCAGGCCTTTCAGCTTGTTCCACAGGACCATGCCCTTCTCGGTTGCCTTTTCCAGAATGATGCCGAAGGTTTCGTCATATTCAGCGCGGGCTTTGTCACTGTTGTCGATGTATTCTTCCATCTGGGCTGCCGAGGCCGATACCAGCATGTTTTTCTGCTGACGGACCTGCTGCAACTGGGCGATGTTAAGATCCTGGGCCGCACTCAGGCGGGCTGCCGGACCGTTCAGTGTTTCAGTCCAATGCGTGTTGACATCGGCAATGCTCGACACGCTGAAGAAGGCGGTGCCGATCAGCATGGTGATGATGAAACCGAATGCCATGAGAAGTTTGAGTTTGATCGTGAAGCGCATGGCCCCCTCGCTTTCTATCAAGCTGTCGCTGAAATGGTGGATCCGCGCTGCGAGGCGAAGATCGCCTGCAGGTTGGGGAGAATGATGAATTCGCCTTCCCTCTTGACGAGGGCATGAATGTAATCGGGACGCCAACGCATCCCCACGATCGGCGGCGGCTCGCTGGCTGAGGCCGGAAGGCGGGTGACTTCGTGCACCTTGTCGGTGCGAATGCCGATGAGGGAGAGTTCCCCGTCGAGATCCAGTTCCGTGACCACGATCCGGCTGTCGATCGTCACTTCGCCTGCTTCCATGCCGAAGGCGACACGGATGTCGGCCAAGGGGATGACCTTGCCACGGAAGTTGATGACGCTGCCGACAAAGGGCAGGCTGCCGGGTACGCTGGTTTCAGGTAGGAGATCGAGGATTTCCTGGACGATCGTTGCCTCGATGGCGAAGGTCTCGCCGTTCAGCGTAAAGGTCAGAACTGAGAGATCGTCCGCGCCGATGAAAACCGCGCGGTGGTCTGATTTTGCGTGTTGTTCGCTCATCCTGCAGCCCGCATTTGCGCCTCCTGTTGTTGTCCGGCCGCGATCAGGTGTGCGACATCGAGGATCAAGGCGACATTGCCGTCGCCGAGGATCGTCGCGCCCGAGAAGGACGACACCTGGTCATGCAGCTTCGACATGGATTTGATGACCGTCTGGTGGTCGCCGATGATCTGGTCGACGACGAGACCCACGCGTTCCCGGCCGGTCGAGATGACCACGACCTTCTGGTAGCGGTCTGGCTGACTGCCGGTGCGGAAGAGTTCGCGAAGGCGCAAGAATGGAACGAGATCGTCCCTAAGCGAGATGAAGCTGCGCCCACGCGAGCGAAGGTCTTCTTCGAGAGAGAGTTCGAGGCATTCCTCGACCGCAGAAAGTGGAATAACGTAGTTTCCACTACCCACCCGAACGAGAAGACCGTCGATGATGGCAAGGGTCAGCGGAATGCGAAGGGCGATTTCCGCGCCGGCACCCTCGTCGCTCTTCACGTCGATCGAGCCGCGCAAGGCCTCGATGGTCTTCTTGACAACGTCCATGCCGACGCCACGGCCCGAAAGGTTGGTGACCTTCTCGGCGGTCGAGAAACCCGGCTGGAAGATCTGCTGCAGCAGTTCCTGGTCCGACAGGGGCTGGCCCGGCTGGATCAGACCATTGGCCTCGGCCTTTGCCCGGACCCTGGCCCGGTCGATACCGCGGCCATCATCCTTGATGGTGATGACCACTTCGCTGCCGGTCTGATGCGCCGAGAGGGTTACCTGACCCACAGCCGGTTTTCCGGAAGCGACCCGGTCCTGCGGCAGTTCCAGGCCATGGTCGATCGAATTGCGCACGAGATGGACGAGCGGATCGGCCAGCCGGTCGATGACAGTCTTGTCGACTTCCGTGCTCTCGCCGGTGGTCACAAGTTCGATTTCCTTGCCGGTCTCGCGTGCGAGGTCGTGCACCAACCGGCGGAAGCGGCTGAACAGGCTCGCCACCGGCATCATGCGTAGAACCATCATCGTGTCACGCAATTCGCCGGCCAGACGCTCGATCTCTTCCGAAACTGAGCGTAGTCCGAGGTCGACGGCAGAGCCGGCCATCTGGCTCAGTCTTGATTGCGCTATCACCAGTTCGCCGACGCGATCCATCATTTCGTCGAGGCGCAGGGCCGGTACGCGTACGTTATCCGACTGTCTCTGGGACTTGGCATCGTTCACCGGCGTCCGCTGTTCGTCGCGAGCGGCGGGCGTTTCAATGGCCTGCATTTCAGCTGGCTGCGCGCCCACGGACGCTGAATTGATGGCTTCCGCCGCCGGTGTCACGTCCTTCAATTCCATCACCATCTCGTCCATGACGAAGATGAAGACATCCTCGATGTCGGAGCGAGGTTTGTCGGTGACGATGGTCGCGTTCCAGCCGAGATAGAGCTGTCGTGGATCCATTGTGTCGAGCGTCGGCAACGCGTCGGTGCTGACGCTGAGTTTGCACTCGCCAAGCTCCCGCAATTCGTCAATCAGGCCCAAGGGGTTTGTCCCATTGATCATCGAATCGGCCGGAAGTCGGAAGTCGAGTTGCCAGGTGCGCAGCGTCGGTGCTGCCGATGCCTGCTGCTTGCTGGCGATCGGCTGATTGGAGCTCGATGCTTCACGGCCGACGGCCCTGTGCAACTGCTCCAGCAGTCGTGTGCTCATGGCATCATGGTCGCCATTGGGCTGATCGAGCAGAGCCTGCATGTGGCCCTGTGCATCAAGGACGGCGGCGATCAGTTCGCTTGTCGCTGGCGCCTCGCCCTTGCGCACCCGGTCGAAAGCCGTTTCGCAATGATGCGTGAAGGCGGCGAGCTGGTCGAAACCGAACATGGAGCCCGATCCCTTAAGCGTGTGCAGGCCGCGGAAAACAGCATCGATCTGCGCCTTGTCGTCGAGGTTGCGGGTCAGGTCCAGCAGGCCGGCTTCGATCACCTCCAGCTGTTCGGCCGCTTCCGTGCGGAAGACCGCTATGGGATCGAGATTGTTCATCGGCCTAGAACCTTGCGCGCGATCTTGGTGAGGTTTTCCGCATCGAAAGGCTTGGTTAGCCAGCCCGTGGCGCCCGCGGCCTTGGCCTGCTGCTTGATTTCGCCATCTGATTCAGTGGTGAGGAAGATCACCGGCGTTCCCATGTAAGCCGGCAACTGGCGCAGGCTGCGGATCATGGTGAGCCCGTCCATATTCGGCATGTTCAGGTCAGTGACGATCAGGTCAAAGCTTCCGGACTTGATCTTCTGCAGGCCATCGGCGCCATCAACGGCTTCTGTCACGTTGTAGCCGGCATTGGTGAGCGCGATCCGGGTGGTCATTCGGATGCTGGCGGAATCGTCTACGGTGAGAATGTTGGCACTCATCTCTGGTCTCCATTCATGGTCGTCAGGGAACCACCGCCAAGTGCAGCGGAAAGGCCCGCCCGTTCTAGCGTGGTGAAAAATGCACCTTTCGGTGTTGCGTGGATGCGAAGGTCGATGCCGTCCCTGGCGGCCATTGCCTGCGCGGACAGCAGAAGCTGCGGCAAGGTTAGGTCGCAGTCGCAATCGTCAGCAATGTCGATTTCCAACGGGCGTTGCGTTCGCTTCGCGTGTTGGACAGCGAGGTGCAACTGCTCGTGTGTTTCCGTTGCCGTCTTGATGGTGAGTACGCCTTCCAGTCGGAGCGTCGTCAATTCCTCGGTCATGCTGCTGTTTCCAATGTCGAGTTGGTCCGAACGGTTGTTGGGGATCCGTCACCGGGCACTGCCGGCTTGGCATAAAGGGACCGGATCGCCCGCCATTTTCTATCGAAGGCGGCGACGCAGGCGGGGTCGAAGTGACCCCCGCTGCCTCTCAGGATTTCGCGGTGGGCTTCATCCACCGGCCAAGCCTTTTTGTAAGGACGCTCCGAGCACAAGGCGTCGAAGACATCGGCGACGGCGACGATCCTGCCTTCGATCGGGATGTCTTCACCGGATAGCTTCTGCGGGTAACCCGTGCCGTCCCATTTTTCGTGGTGGCTTCCGGCGATGGTGGCTGCAACGCGGATGATGTCGGAATCGCTGCCGTTGAGAATCTCAGCACCGAAGGCGGCATGCGCGCGCATCTCGTCGATCTCTCTGGCGTCGAGGGGGCCGGCCTTCAGCAGAATTGCGTCGGATACGCCGATCTTGCCGACGTCGTGCAAAGGGCTCGCCATGGAGATCGTCTCGCAGGTGGCGCGGTCAAAGCCCAGTTCTTCCGCGATCAGCCCGGCAACGACCGCGACACGCTCGAGGTGCAGCGCAGTTTCTCCGTCCCGACAGGCCATTGCTTTTGACAGGCGCCAGATGATCTCCCGCTCCTGGGCCGCGATCCGAACGCGGGCTGCCGCCACGTCCCTTTCGAGTGACTGGGCATGGTTCGCCAAATCCTGTTGGGCCTTGCGCAATGCGAGGAGATTACGAACGCGGATTGTGAACTCTGTCTGATCGATCGGCTTGGTCAGAAACTCCGTCGCACCCGCCGCGATGGCAGCAATCTTGATGGTCGGATCGGTTTCCGACGTCAGCATGATGACGGGAATGTCCCGCGCATTCGACAGTGCCCTGAAACGGGAAATCAGCTCTATGCCGTCCATGCCGGGCATGTTGTAGTCGACGAGGATAAGATCGGCCTGTGCCGTCTGGAGCACGGTGAGCGCATCCACTGGGTCGAGGAACGACAGTAATTCACACGACTCTATGTTTGAAACCGCGCGCTGAATAAAGGATAAAATTGACGGGCTATCGTCTATTGCAAATATGCGCATGATCTTCCCTCGGCCAACAAATACTATTTGAGTGGCGGGACGGTTTTATATTTTGGATGTTGGTGAGATCCGCGTCATGCGGCTTAATGTGGCTGCCTGATCCAGCCCTAAGCATGCGGCAAGACTGCATGCCTGCGTGTTAACGCAGACTTAAGCGTGTATTTTTTTGGACGGTTCGACCAATGTTATGCGTCCCAGCGACTGGTTTGCGTATTTGTGATCGTAGGGTTGTTATTTGAGGTCGGTGCGGCCTTTGCGGGTGTCGGACGGCGCTTGTCCATATTGCGCGCGGTAGCGGGCCGCAAAATAGCCCATGTGTCCGAAGCCCCAGCGCGAGGCAATTTTCTCGATGCTCTCGTCACCCGATCCAGTCAGCAATTCATTATGAACGCGACTGAGGCGCATCTGCAGAATGTAGGCGTTGGGGGTCGCCGACAGATGATGCCGGAACGAATTCTGCAAAGTCCGAATGCTGGCGCCGGACTGACGCGCCAGCTGTTCGATGGAGATGTCCTGGTCAGCGTGGCGCTCCAGCCAGTCGATGGCGCGCTCAAGATGGCGGGGAAAGGTAGGCCGCTCATCGGACCTGATCTCCTCCTTCGGCCAGAGACTGACGAACATCATGATCAGAGCATCGCGGATCAGTGCGGACGTGCCTGCTGTATCCGGCTCCAGCCCGTTCGGGTCGAGCCCATGCAGCAGGTGTGCTGCAATCCGGTAGATGATGTCGATGTCTGTGGCGGTCTCAACATGAGATTGCAATGTCGCAAGGCCCCGACCGGCGCTTGCGTGACTGCGGTTGAAGTGCGGAGCCACGAGCTCGAACGGGATGACCACGGAAAGTTTGCGGGAGCCTGGGCTTGCCGTGATCGTCACCTTTCGCGTGTCCTTTAGCAACACGGCACTGCGGGCCGAGGCTTCGATTTCCTCATCTGCCGATTGAAAGCAGAACGTCCCCCCCTCTATGAAATGAAGCTCGACTTGGTGGTGCTTCGGACATCCATAACGGGCCCTGTATCCGGAACTGGTCGAGATTTGCCAAACCGTTATGTTGCGGACCGAGGTGATGTTCGCCTCGATGTCAAACGCGCCCGCTTCCTTGAGACGCCAGAACTCCGAGGGGCGGAAAGCCGCCGCAGCGATTGACTGCGTCTCAAGTTCGTCCTGCGAGCTTATTCTGTGCGTCTTTAAGTAAGTCATGCGAAATATTAGAGTTCAGAAACTTTGCACTAATACAATTATCCAGTGCAACAAATATATCTTGTAGTTTACCTCGGGGCCAGCGCGCGCCTCGGTCTTTTTTGGACGTCTTTGATGGTCGATGGATCGGGCTCAAGGCATCGCAGCTGAGCTGTCCCCGCTTCTGATCGCTTTTCTTGAATTTATTGTTCTGCTGGCGGGAGTGAGAGTTCACATTCGAATCCCGTACGCCCCTCAGCGAGGACCACAGTCCTCAAGGCCATCGTGCCGTTCATCTGCGCCACCAGTTTTTCGACGATCGCAAGACCGAGACCGGATCCGGGCTTGCTCGTGTCACCACGTCTGAAGCGTGCGCGGTAAACATCAAGGTCTGGATCGAGTGAGACGGAGACGGCGTTGGTCACCTTTAAGCGCCCGTCTGCGGATACGACGATCGTGATGGGCTGTTCGGCATCGCCATAACGGGCTGCGTTTTCCAGCAGGTTGTTGAAGGCGATGGCGAAGGCGTCTGGGTCGAGTGCTCGCACGAGTGCCGACAACCCGGGTTCTGGCCGCAATACGATCATCGCGGTCTGATGCGAGCGCTGGAAGGTCTCGACAAGCAGCTTTACGAGGGCAAGCAAATCAACGGGAGTGCTGGATAATCCGACGCCCGCCTCCGCCCGGGAGAGCTGCAGCAGTTTCTCCAGCATCAGCGACAGGCGACGAAGCGCTTCCAGCACACGATGCGACCGTGACCGGTCATCCGGCTCGGTGAGTTGCTCGGCCAGCAGTTCCATCTGGGCGAGCGCACCGGCAAGTGGCGTTCGAAGTTCATGGGCGCTGTTGGCGGCGAGGTCCCGTTCGGCTTGCAGCGCGAGCTTCAACCGTCCGAGAAGCGTGTTGACCGAGCCCGGTATCGTCGCGATTTCGGTCGGAAGGCCGCGCAAAGCGATGGGTTCGAGGTTGTTGCCATCGCGTCTGCTGATCGCGTCGCGCAGTTCATTGACCGGCCTTGTTGCGCGCACGACCACCCAGCGGATGGCGAACATGCCGAGCGGAAGCAGAAGCAGGATCGGCAGCAACAGAGTCAAGGCGCTTTCAAGCGTCGCCTCGCGTCGATGCGCGAGCGAGTCCGCCACTTGGACGAAGAGCGTATCGCTGATCGTCGCGATCGTGAAGACCCGTCTGTCATCACCGCTCCAGAAGCCGGGCGAGAGCGGTGCGGCATAAGGTTCAGCTCCGACATTGTGCGAATGGAGGAGCACCCGTCCGGAGGCATCACGCACCTGGTAGGTCAGGTATTCGTCGGTCGCGCCAGGACTAAGCGCCGCCACCTGGTTCGGGCCTGTGCCGGTGTCGCGACGGAAGAAATCGTCGATGACGAGAGGGGCGAGGCGTTCCGTGGTCTCCTGCAGCGCACTGTCGAAAACTTCATCGAATTCAGCACGCATGACGTGGATAGAGAGCCCGACCGCAATCGTCCAGAAAACGGCGAGCAGGATCGACAGGGAAAGCACAAGGCGTCCGGCAAGGCTTCGGGTTTCAATTCGCATCGGCGGAAATCCTGTAACCGACACCGCGCACGGTCTCGATTGCATCCTTGCCCAGCTTTCGGCGCAAGCGGCTGACATAGACTTCGACCGTGTTGCTCTCGACCTCCGCTCCAAAGGCGTAAAGCGCTTCCTCGATCTGTGCCTTCGACACGATGGCGCGTTTGCGAGCGATCAGCCTGTCGAGTACGGCCCATTCGCGGGAGGAGAGAAGGATCTCCGCGCCGTCCCGAGCCGCAAGCCGCCGCTCGGAAGGGTAAACTCCGATGCCTCCTATGGTGAGATCGGGCAGCTTGTGCGTGCCGTAGCGCCGCGATACGGCGTGAATCCGGGCCTGCAACTCGCCGAGATCGACAGGTTTGACAAGATAGTCGTCGGCCCCGGCATTCAATCCGGCAATGCGATCGGACACCTGATCGTGGGCCGTCATGATGATGACGGGCATCTCGTCGCGGCGAGCCCGCAGAGCCTTCAGGATGTCGAGGCCGCTCCCATCCGGCAGCCTGAGATCGAGAAGCACGAGATCATAGGCGGCCGCTTGAAGGCTCGCCTCGGCCTCCTCGCAGGAGAGCGCCCAGTCCACGGCATGGCCCTGGCGGTGCACGTATGTCTTCACCGCATCGCCGAGCATTTCATCGTCTTCGACCAGCAAGACCCGCATTGATTTTCCCCTGTACAAGAGATCGCGATCTCTTGTCGCACCTGAAACTGACAGCCTGCTGAACCGCCCGCAAGGTCTGAGCTCGCCTTCAGGTGGCTGTCAGCTTGCGGGTCGATCCTCCCCTCGTGTCCAACACCAGGAAAGGAACACGTTCCATGCAGAAGATCATCATCGCTCTCGGCCTCGCAGCTGCCTTTGGCGGCACCGCACTTGCTTCCGAAAAATGCAATGTCGCCATGGCCGACTGGAAGCCGCGCGAGGCGCTGCAGACCAAGCTTGAAGGCGAAGGCTGGAAGGTCCGCTCGATCAAGACCGAAGACGGCTGCTATGAAGCCTATGCCATCAATGCCGAAGGCAAGAAGGTCGAAGCCTATTTCGACCCGCAGACCCTCCAGTCGGTCGACATGAAGATCGAGGACTGATCGATGACGTCGACAGTCAAGGTCTGGGATCGTCCGGTCAGGCTCTTTCACTGGAGCCTCGTCGGCAGTGTCGCCTTGTGCTGGTTGACGGCGGACGAGCTGCATAGCCTGCACGAGGTGGCAGGCTATGCAGCCGCCGGCCTGATTGGCCTGCGGCTCGTTCTCGGCATAGCCGGGACGCGCTACGCCCGTTTCAGCCAGTTCATCCGCTCGCCGAAGCGCACGCTGCTCTATGCCGGCGACATGCTTCGCCACAAGGAGCCCCGCTATCTCGGCCACAACCCGCTCGGGGCCGCCATGGTGGTTGTGTTGCTTCTGATGATCGGTGGCATCGCGCTCACCGGCTGGATGCAGACGACCGATGCCTATTGGGGCATTGAATGGGTCGAGGAGACGCATGAAGCGCTCGCGCAATTGCTGCTGGTGGCTATCGCCGTCCACGTGGTGGGCGTCATTCATGCCAGCCTCCGGCATCATGAGAACCTGGCGCTTGCCATGTTCACCGGGCGCAAACGCGCACCTGATGGCGGCGATATCCTCTGAAAGAGAAGCCCCAACGAAACAAAGGACGCCGCAAACTGCGGCGTCCTTGTCTGTTGTGAATAAGCCTGGTGCGTTTGGTGGACCGAGTCCCGAAGTGCCCCTCAGGACGATACGCCGCTGCGGCAGGCTGCGAAAATGTCGAGGGCCGGGTCATAGACGTCAGTCTTCACCTGCATCAGGCCGAGCACACTGTGGAAGAGATTGTCGTGCGAATGCGGTGAAGCCGCCTTGGATGTGAGGCACGGTTTGTCGATCTCCGTCGACTGTCGAAGGTCGGGTGACGTCCAGAGGACAAACGGAACATGGGTCTGTTCAGATGGCGCGAACATATAGGGCGCGCCGTGCAGATAGAGGCCGTTTTCGCCCAGCGACTCGCCATGGTCAGACATGTAGATCATCGCCGTATCGAGTGTCTTGGCATGGGCGCTCAGCTTGTCGATCACCTCGGAGAGAATGTGGTCGGTGTAGAGCAGGGCGTTGTCATAGGCGTTTCTGATGGTCCCCGGCGTGCAGGCATCAAAGTCTGCCGAGCGGCAATCCGGCACGAATTTCCGGAATTCCTCGGGATAGCGGAGATAGTAGGCCGGGCCGTGATTGCCGAGCTGGTGGAGGACCAGAACGGCGTCGCCATCGACCTTGTCCAGCCAGGCGTCGAGGCCATCGACCAGGATCTGGTCCAGACACTCACCGCCATGGCAGAAACGCGGATCATTCGATTTGAAGAAATCGGTCTTCTGGATCCGATCGGCGACATGTTTGTCGCCCGTGTTGTTGTCCCACCATTCGGTCTTGATGCCGGCATGGGTGAGGACATCCATCAGGTCCTCTGTCGCTATGGCTTTGGCGTGCGAGTAGTCCCGCCGACCATAGACGGAAAACATGCAGGGCACTGAGACAGCCGTCGCCGTTCCGCAGCTCGAAGTGTCGCTGAAATAGGTGATGTCTCGCTTCGAAAGCTGAGGGTTCGTCGGGCGTTCGTAACCACCGACCTGGAAATTCTGCGCCCGCGCTGTCTCGCCAACCACGATAATCGTGACGCGCGGCCGGCGACCGTTAGCCGTCAAGGCATCCGCCACCATAGCATCGGTGCCGATGGGTTGGAGAACGATCGCTTGCTCGCGCGATCGTCCAATCAGGAAGCTGGCCGCACTTCCGACGGGAAAGATCGGGTTCAGCGTTCGGAACCATTCCCGATGCTCGCGGGTGCTGAAGATGAATGTGCCGCTGTTCGAGAGGCCGGCACCAGCAAAGATCAGCAAAGACGGCGCGATGATCATCAGATTGACCATGAGTTTTTTGAGGATCGGACGGTGCACGACCTCGACCGAGGCGATGAACAGCGAAGGCAGGATACCAAAGAGGCCTAGATGAAGGACGAAGGCACCGGTCATCAGGTGGCCGGCCTCGGCTGTGTTGGTCTCAGCCGCGTTGCGGATCATCTCGGTGTCGATGATCACACCGAAGCGATCCATGAACCACGCACTCGCCACGCTGGTGATCACCATAAGGATCAGGGCCGGCTTGATCAGGTATTTGGCGGAAACCGTGACGGTCAGCGCGACAAAGGCGGCCAGAAGACCGACCGCCAGCGCAACGAGCGCGAAGCCCTGCCCCTGGAGATAGAGGAAGGACTTGCCCCAGAAAGTCCCGTTCATGAAAAACAGCAGATAGACTGCGGTGAGTATGCTCAGCCATTCGCTGCGCAGGCGCGGTCTGAACTTCAAAAGCGTCTTCGACAAGCCCGCTTCCTTTCGTGCATGGATCCTAAGATCCGATGCACTGCCGTGCAAAGCTGACAGACACCTGAACGTTGCTTATGGAGGAATGCGTTCTCGACGGTCAGCCAGAACCAGCTTCGATACCATCGGTATGCCCCACGGTCTTTTGCGATCTTGGACCGAAGCCTCGATCCTTCAAGCGGACTGGATCTGCAATAGCGTTTGACTTGTATCGGACTGCTGCTGATCTGCGATGAGTTGGCTGGCATCCTCACCGCTCATGGGCCGGCCGAACAAGTATCCCTGGATCAGATCCGGCTTGAGGGCCGCAAGCACAGCCATTTCCTCTCGGGTCTCGACGCCTTCGAGCACGCAGCGCAAGTTAAGCTTGGAGCAAAGGGCAATGATCGCAGCGACGATTTCGCGCGATGTGAGGCTGTGGCCGACCTTGCGGATGAAGCTCCTGTCGATCTTGACCTTGTCGAGCGGAAGCTGATCGAGATACTGGAAGCTCGAATAGCCAGAACCGAAATCATCGAGTGCGACCCTGCAGCCGCTGCTTCTCAACCTGTCGAGAACGGTGCTCGATGTTGTAAGATCAGACATCACTGCTGTTTCGGTGATCTCGAATTCCAAACGGCTCGGCGAAACTTCTTCCTTCATGATCTGACCGAGCAGCGAGAGGACAAAGGTCTGGTCCGAAATGTCCCGTGCTGACAGGTTGAAGGACAGACTGATGTCGTCGGGCCATGTCTTCAGCTCCGCCAGGCCCTTGCGGAACAGGATGGCGGTGACCTTCTGAATGAAGCCGGAGCGTTCGGCCACACGGATGAAATCGTCTGGACGGACAAGCCCGAGCCTGGGATTTTGCCAGCGGGCTAGGGCTTCGAAGCTGACGATACGCTGCCTGCTTGGCGAGTATTGCGGCTGGAACAGCAGGAACAGCTCCTCCTCGAGGTTGCCTTCGCGCAATTCCCGTTCGATGGCGATGGCGTTCTCCATCTCCTTGCTGTCGGTGGTGTCGAAAACGATGCACTGTCCGCGGAACCGGGCCTTGGCCTTGTAGAGAGCGAAGTCGGCCTGCTCGTAGAGCTGTGTGCTCGCGGTTCCCATATCCGGATAATGCGAGAAACCCGCGGAAGCGCCGACAGAGAGTTCTTGGTTATCAATGACATAGGGGGCGGTGATCGCCTTTAGCCAACTGCCGGCAAGCGCCCTGACCTGCGGTTCCGTGACGTTGCCGGTCAGAACGACGGCAAACTCGTCGCCACCGATGCGGCCAATCATGGCCCCCTCGAAATGCAGCTCCGTGGCCCGCGCGACCGAGGCGCGCAACAGGCGGTCGCCCATCGAGTGCCCGTACACATCGTTGATGCCCTTGAAGCCGTCGAGATCGAAGATTCCCAGCCAGAATGGGGTGCGCTGCTCGATCAGCCGGTCGATCTTCTCGAAGATGGCGCGCCTGTTCGGGATCCCCGTCAGCATATCGGCGTCGGCAAGGGCCCGCGCCTTGACCGTCAGCTCATCGGCCAGCAATCGTGCGTCGATCTGACGAATGATCGCATGCCTGAGCAACCCCGTCATGCTCACTGAAGCGAAGGCGGTCGCAACGACAATGGAGACATACTCTGCGTAGAGGTCCTCAGGGAGAGACGTGGAGAACCAGTAAAGGGTCGCCAATGTCAGTGGTACGCTGATCATGACCGTGCGCGTCGTGGCGCCGGTGATCGCAAAAATGAAGGCCAGCAACACGAAGTATATGTAGCGAGTCTCGACATTGTAGACGAGAAGGTAGCTCAACAGGTTGAGGTACATGAACAGATGCATGGCCAGGTTATGCAATTCGAGTCTGGCCAGAGACATTGTACGGTTGTTCGCTAGAAGCTTGTGAAACAGATAGAAGCCGAGAGCCGTCGTCGTGCTGATAAGGGAGAACGCGACCAGCATCAGGCCGGTCTGCGTCTGCCAGTGCTCCCAAGTGACAAAGAGATAGTAGCCGCAGGCGGGAATCAGGATCGGTCGCAGGATCGGGATATAGGCATCCACCATTGCCTGCTGTCGTGCCGGGTCGGTCGATATCCTGAGCTGATTGAGCAGGGTGCCAATTTTCATGGAGAGAGTTTTTTGTTTTCGCCTGATCCGGATGGTGGGCGCTCTGATGGAGGCAAACGCATAGATTTTTCCCGTTTATTCTTTGCCATCAAAGCGTGTATCGGCAGTGCAGTCCGATTTCTTGTCATCCGTCGCTGTATACGTGAGTGAGATTTAAAACAGGTTTACGGCAATCCCAGTTAGAGCTGGGGGCTATACTGTAGTCTTGCTGTCCGACGACGCGGAAAACCGCCCAAGAATTTACGGCATCTTGCGGAAAGCATTGCCACTTCGGACTGCAATCCGGTCGCCTCGGTCGGCAACCTCTCAACGATACGCGGACATCTCACTCCAACGGGATGGGACTATTCCGAGGAAGCACCAGCAAAGCTGGATCTCCAGTCAGCCTTGCATGTGCATCCTTATCTTTTCTTTACGCCCCTCTCAGCTCTTCCCAATCGAAGCCTGATCCGACCGGGCGTAAATCATCTCTGGTATCAACAGGAGACCCTGAGATGTCCGACCTCATCTTTATTGCGCTTGGCGGCGGCACGCTTCTCGTGCTGGCCCTTTATGCCCGCGCGCTCGACCGGCTGTGAGGGCAACGCAAATGCTTGAACCCCTTTTTGGCCTCGCCGTCGCCATTGCGCTTGGCGTCTATCTCGTCGTGACGCTTTTGCGTCCCGAACGTTTCTGATCGGGAGCAGATCCATGACCCTTGTCGGATGGCTGCAGATCAGCCTACTCTTCCTCGCCGTCCTCCTCGTCATCAAACCACTCGGCCTTTACATGGCGAGGGTTTTTTCCGGCGAGCGGACCTTTCTGTCCCCCGTGCTCGGCCGTGTGGAGCATGATCTCTACCGCGTGAGCGGCATCAACCCTGAGAAGGAGCAGAGCTGGCTCGGCTATACGCTTGCCATGCTCGCCTTCTCGCTCGCCGGCTTCCTGGCTCTTTACGCCATGCTGCGGCTGCAGGCTTATCTGCCGCTGAACCCGCAAGGCTTCTCCGGTCTGCCCTCGGATCTCGCCTTCAACACGGCGGTCTCCTTCGTCACCAACACCAACTGGCAGAACTATGCCGGCGAGACGACGATGAGCCATTTCTCCCAGATGGCCGGCCTCACCGTGCAGAACTTCCTCTCGGCCGCGACCGGCATGGCGCTTGCCGTTGCCATTACCCGCGCGCTGGCCCGATCCAAGGTCGCCACGCTCGGCAACTTCTGGGTCGACATGACGAGAGCCACCCTCTACGTGCTGCTGCCGCTCGCCATCGTCGTTGCACTCGCCTTCGTCGCCATGGGCCTGCCCCAGACGCTCGATGCCTCGGTCACAGCGACGACGCTCGAAGGCGCCAACCAGGTGATCTCACTTGGGCCGGTCGCCTCCCAGGAAGCGATCAAGCAGCTTGGCACCAATGGCGGTGGCTTCTTCAACGTCAACGCAGCCCACCCCTTCGAGAACCCGACCGCCTGGTCGAACTATCTCAACATATTCGCCATGCTGTCGATCTCGGCCGCCCTAGCCTACACCTTTGGCCAGATGGTCGGAAACCGCAGGCAGGGCTGGGCGCTGATCTCGGCCATGGCGGTCCTGCTGATTGCAGGTGTGGCCGTCACCTACTGGGCCGAGGCCCAGGGCAATACCATCCTGACGGCAATCGGCGTCGATCCAGCACTCGGCAACATGGAAGGCAAGGAAGTCCGCTTCGGCCAGGCCATGACTGCGCTCTATGCGGCGGTGACGACTGGCCTTTCGAATGGCGGCGTCAACGGCATGCACGGCTCGTTCACGGGCTTGGGCGGCCTGGTGCCGATGTTCCTGATCCAGCTCGGCGAAGTGCTGCCCGGCGGCGTTGGCTCCGGTCTCTACGGCATGCTGGTCTTTGCAATTTTGTCCGTCTTCGTCGCCGGCCTGATGGTCGGACGCACGCCGGAATTCCTCGGCAAGAAGATTGAGGGACGCGAGATGAAGTTCGCCATGCTGGCCGTGCTCATCCTGCCGCTGGTCATCCTTGGCTTCACATCCGTCTCGGCCATGCTGCCCTTTGCGGTGGCAAGCGTCGGCACCGCTGGCCCGCACGGTCTGTCGGAAATCCTCTATGCCTACACGTCGGCAGCCGGCAACAACGGCTCGGCCTTCGGCGGGCTGACCGGCAACACGCCCTGGTACAACACCACGCTTGGCATCGCGATGTTACTCGGCCGCTTCGCCTATGTCGTGCCGGTCATGGCCATCGCCGGATCGCTTGCCGCCAAAGTGAAGTCGCCTGCGTCTGCCGGCACCTTCCCGACGGACGGCCCGCTCTTCGTCGGCCTCTTGATTGGCATCATCCTCATTCTCGGCGGCCTGCAATTCCTGCCCGCATTGGTGCTCGGCCCCATCGTCGAACACTTCGCCATGCTCGCCGGCCAGACCTTCTAAGGAACCATCATGTCAAAAGACCACCAAGCTCCCGGTCTTCTCTACCCCTCGATCCTGTTTCCGGCGATCCGCGATGCGTTCGTCAAGCTCGATCCGCGCAAGCTCCTGCGCAACCCGGTCATCTTCGTGACCGAGATCGTCGCCGTCGTCGTGACGATCCTCTTCATCCGCGACCTCGCTGGAAATCCCGGCGAGGCCGGTTTCTCCGGCCAGATCGCCGCCTGGCTCTGGTTCACCGTGCTCTTCGCCACCTTCGCCGAAGCTGTGGCGGAAGGCCGTGGCCGCGCCCAGGCCGACAGCCTCAAGAAGACCAAGTCCGAACTCGTCGCCCGTCGTCTTGCCGCCAACGGCAAGACGGAGACAATTGCGGCCTCCAGCCTCAAGGTCGGCGATATCGTGCTGGTCGCGGCCGGCGAACTGATCCCCGGCGATGGCGAAGTGATCGAGGGTGTCGCCTCGGTCAACGAAAGCGCCATCACCGGCGAATCCGCCCCCGTCATCCGTGAATCCGGCGGTGACCGCTCGGCGGTAACAGGCGGCACGCAGGTGCTCTCGGACGAGATCAAGATCAAGATCACCGTCCAGCCGGGCTCTTCCTTCGTCGATCGCATGATCGCGCTGATCGAAGGCGCCCAGCGCCAGAAGACGCCGAACGAGATCGCCCTGTCGATCCTGCTCTCGGGCCTGACGCTGATCTTCCTCTTCGTCTGCGTCGCGATCTGGGGCCTGGCCGGCTATTCCGGCACGGTGCTCTCTGTCACGGTCCTGGCAGCTCTGCTGGTCACACTGATCCCGACCACGATCGGCGGCCTTCTCTCGGCCATCGGCATCGCCGGCATGGACCGTCTGGTGCGCTTCAACGTGATCGCCACCTCCGGCCGTGCCGTCGAAGCCGCGGGTGACGTCGACACGCTGCTGCTCGACAAGACGGGCACGATCACCTTCGGCAACCGCATGGCCAGCGACTTCCTCGCCGCTCCCGGTGTCACAGCCACGGAACTTGCGGAAGCAGCACTCATCGCCTCGCTGTCCGACGAAACGCCCGAGGGACGCTCCGTCGTGGCACTGGCAACAGGCGAATTCGGCGTGCCCATGCCGAAGGCCGAGTTCGACGCCGTCATCGGCTTCACTGCCGAGACCCGCCTCTCCGGCGTCGACATTGGTTCGCGCCGCCTGCGCAAGGGCGCCGTCGATGCCGTGCTGAAATTCGCGGGTCTCACTGAACAGGATGCGCCGGCCGAATTCCGCCGCGCCGTCGATCAGGTCGCCCGCACCGGTGGCACACCGCTCGGCGTGGCCGATGGTGACCGCCTGCTCGGCGTCATCCACCTCAAGGACGTGGTGAAGCCCGGCATCAAGGAGCGCTTCGCAGCACTCCGCGCCATGGGCATCCGCACGGTCATGGTAACCGGCGACAACCCGGTGACGGCCGCCGCCATCGCCTCGGAAGCCGGCGTCGACGATTTCCTCGCCCAGGCAACGCCAGAAGACAAGCTCGCCTATATCCGCCGCGAGCAGCAGGGTGGTCGTTTGATCGCCATGTGCGGCGACGGCACCAACGATGCGCCGGCCCTTGCCCAGGCCGATGTCGGTGTTGCCATGCAGACCGGCACCCAGGCCGCCCGCGAGGCCGCCAACATGGTCGACCTCGATTCAAGCCCCACCAAGCTCATCGAGATCGTCGAAATCGGCAAGCAGCTCCTGATGACGCGCGGATCGCTGACGACGTTTTCGATCGCCAATGACGTGGCCAAATACTTCGCCATTATCCCGGCGCTGTTCGTGGCGACCTATCCCGCACTCGAAGCCCTCAACATCATGGGGCTGACCTCACCGCAGTCGGCCATCCTCTCGGCCGTCATCTTCAACGCGCTGATCATCGTGGCACTGATCCCGCTGGCATTGAAAGGCGTGGCTTACCGTCCGTCGGGTGCAGCTGCACTCCTGCGCCGCAACCTGCTGGTCTACGGCGTCGGCGGCCTGATCCTTCCCTTCGCTGGGATCAAGGTCATCGACATCGCCGTCAGCGCTCTTCATCTGGTGTAATCATGCTCAACCATATCAGACCCGCACTTACCCTCGTCGTCGCAATGACCGCTCTCACCGGTCTCGCCTATCCGCTGGCGATCAACGGCATTGCCCAGGCCGTGATGCCCGCAAAGGCCAATGGCAGCCTGATCGAACGCGACGGCAAGGTCATCGGCTCTAGCCTGATCGGCCAGACCTTCACCTCGGACCGCTACTTCTGGCCGCGCCCCTCGGCGACCGGACCTGACCCCTACAACGCGGCAGCCTCGTCCGGCTCCAACCTCGGCACGACCTCGGTCAAGCTGAAGGATCGTGTGACCACCGATGTCGCGCGGCTGACAGCAACCGGCATCGCGCAGCCGGTGCCGGGCGATGCGGTCACCACCTCCGGCTCAGGTCTCGACCCGCATGTCTCGTCGGCCTTCGCCGAGGCCCAGGTCGCGCGTGTCGCCCAGGCGAGGGGACTGGAACCTTCGGCCGTCGCGTCGCTTGTCGCCCAACAAACCGAAAATCCCGACTTTGGGGTTATCGGCGAAGCAAGGGTCAATGTGCTAGGGCTGAACCTGGCGCTCGATGCCCTTTGATATGTGAGACCTAGATGGCGGATGACGACCGCAGGGACGATAGACGTCCCGATCCGGATGCATTGCTTGCCCTGGCGGATAAAGACCGCCGGGGCAAGTTGACCGTTTTTCTGGGCGCCGCTCCCGGCGTCGGCAAGACCTATGCGATGCTATCGCGCGCAAAGCGCTTGAAGGCCGATGGCGTGGATCTGGTCGTCGGACTGGTCGAGACCCACGGTCGCGGCGAGACCGCGGCGCTGCTCGAGGGTCTCGAGATCCTGCCGCGACGCCGGGTTGCCCATCGCGGCCGGATGCTTGAGGAGTTCGACCTCGATGCAGCCTTGGAAAGGCGTCCCCGCATCGTCATCGTCGACGAACTCGCCCATTCCAACCCCGAGGACAGCCGCCATCCCAAGCGCCATCAGGATATCGAGGAGCTGATATCGGCCGGCATCGATGTCTGGACGGCGCTCAACATCCAGCATCTGGAAAGCCTCGCCGATCTCGTCGCCCAGATCACCGGCGTCACGGTTCGCGAGCGGGTGCCTGATGTGGTGCTGAAACGCGCCGATGAAGTTCTGCTCGTTGACCTCGCGCCATCCGAACTTATTGAGCGGCTGAAGGAGGGCAAGGTCTACCTTCCCGAAAGCGCCAACCGCGCCGTCGACCGCTTCTTCCGGCTCGGCAATCTGACGGCCCTGCGGGAACTGGCGCTTCGCCGCACTGCAGACCGCGTCGACGATCAGATGGTCGACTACTTGAAGCAGAATGCCATCGACGGCCCTTGGGCCACGGGCGAGCGGCTCATTGTCTGCGTCGGCTCGGATCCCCTGTCGGAGAAGGTCGTTCGGGTGGCAAGCCGCCTTGCCTCTGGTCTCAACGCGCCCTGGGTGGTCGTCTCCATCGAGCGGGCCGACCGGGAAGTCGAGACGCCGGAGCGCCTGCAACGCATCGAGACGCTGTTTCGCTTGGCCGAACAGCTGGGTGCCGAAACCCGCCGCATCATCGGCAATGATTTCGTCGAGGAAATCCTCAAGCTCGCCCGCCGGGAACACGCCACCCAGATCGTCATCGGCACGCGCAAGCGGAGCCGCTGGCAGAAGCTCGTCAGCCGCTCGCTGCCGGATGCTCTGGCTGCCAAGGCATCTGGACTGGGCGTTTACATCGTGACACCAGAGGGAACGCCGGCCGAACGCGTGCGTCCGTCGCTGCGCCTGCCAGGAGCCACGGCGCTGAGACAGTCGGCTATCTCGGCTCTCGGTTTCGTCGCCCTGACGACGGCTTTGGGGAAGGGGATCGACGTCTTCGTCGAGCTGCCGAACATATCGTTGCTCTTTCTGCTTGCCGTCCTCGGAGCCTCGGTGGTCGGCGGTTACGCTTCGGCATTCCTGGCAGCAATTCTGTCAGCGCTCTCCTACAATTTCTTCTTCATCAATCCCCGTCACACCTTCACCATCGCGGCACCGCACGAGGTCTTCGCGCTCTTCGTCTTTCTGGCCGTTGCCATCGTTGCCGGTGGTCTGGCCTCACGCATCCGCGAACAGGCCGAGGTCGCGCGGATCCGCGCGACGGCGCTGCAATCGCTCTATGATTTCTCTCGCAAACTCGCGAGCACGGGAAAGGGCGATGACGCGATCTGGCTTGCCGTCTCGCAACTGCAGGCGAGCCTGAAGCGCAAGGTCGTGCTGCTCGTCCCGCGCAAGGGCGATCTTGGTGTCGCCGCCGCATGGCCGCCGGATACCGAACTCGACGTGACGGACATGACGGCCGCCCGCTGGACACACGACAAGCGTGAGCCCGCTGGTCACGGCACGGGCACGCTGCCGAACAGCCGCTTCGAGTTCCGCCCGCTGCTCGGCCCCCATGGCATTGTCGGTGTGTGCGGCATCGAGCACACGGGCGACCGGCTCGACCTCAATGCCGAGCGTGCGCTGACGGCGATCCTCGATCAGACAGCCATCGCGCTCGACCGTGCACGCCTCGCCGACGAGACTGTCGAGCAGGCCGCAAGGCTGGAGGGCGAACGTTATCGGGAAGCGCTGCTCTCCTCCATCTCCCATGACCTGCGCACGCCACTTGCGACGATCACCGGTGCCGTGACCGGCTTGCGTCAGCTCGGCGAGCGGATGACGCCTGAGAACCGCGACGATCTTCTTCAGTCGATCGAGGAGGAAAGCGGCCGCATGAGCCGCTTCGTCGCCAATCTGCTCGACATGACCCGCATCGAAGCCGGCACGCTGAAGCCGAAACAGGATTGGGTGGATGTCGCCGACGTCGTGCAGTCCGCCGTCGAGCGCACCCGCAAATACGCGCCGGGGCGGATCGTCGAAACCGGTATTGCCGCTGACCTGCCGCTGGTCCGAGGTGACAGCGTTCTTATCGGCCAGGTGCTGTTCAACCTTCTGGACAATGCCGTGAAATATGGTGGCGACGAGCCGATCAATGTCTATGCCCGCCGCGATGGCAAGGATGTGCTGATCTCCGTCACCGATCTTGGCAAGGGCATTCCGCCTGAAGATCTGGACCGCATCTTCGAAAAATTCTATCGCAGGGGAAAGCCGGATGGGCGGGCACCCGGAACCGGGCTCGGCCTTTCGATCGCCCGCGGTTTCGTCGAGGCCATGGGCGGTCGCATCCACGCAGAGAGCCCGGCACTGAAGAAGCGGGGAACGCGTATCGTCATGCGGTTCCCAGGAAGTGATGCAAGAGGCGAGATCACATGACCCAGTCCCGCATCCTGGTCGTCGATGACGAGCCGCAGATCCAGCGTTTCCTCAAACCTTCGCTGACGGCGGCGGGCTATGAGGTCGTCGAAGCCGGAACGGGCGCCGAGGCGCTGAAGGCCGTCGCCACCCAGGCGCCCGACCTCGTCATCCTCGATCTCGGCCTGCCGGATATGGACGGCAAGGAGGTGATCGCGAGCCTGCGCGGCTGGTCGGACATCCCGATCGTCATCCTCTCGGCCCGCGACCGCGAGAGCGAGAAGATCGCAGCGCTGGATCTCGGCGCGGACGATTATGTCGAAAAACCCTTCGGGATCGGAGAACTCACTGCGCGCATCCGCACCGCGCTGCGCCATCGTGGACGCCGCGACGCGATACCGACCGTGATGGAAGTCGATGGCCTGACCATCGATCCGGTCAAGCGCCTCGTCTCGCGAGCCGGTGAGACTGTGCACCTCACGCCAAAGGAATACGACCTTCTCCTACTGCTGGCCCGCCATACCGGTCGGGTCGTGACCCACCGGACATTGCTGACATCCGTCTGGGGACCCGCCCACGGCGACGACCTGCATTACCTCCGCGTCTTCATCGGCCAGTTGCGCCAGAAGATCGAGCAGGACCCTACCCATCCGCGGATTGTGCGTACGGAACCGGGAGTGGGCTATCGCATGGCGGAGCAGGAATAGCATCGATGGCGCGCGCCATCGTGGCGAGACGCGCCCTCGTCGTTTGGCCCTCAGGGCACATGTGATCCCTTTGAACATTCGCCGGAGATGCGATTAACAGGGGGCACACTGTCGGCGGCTGTCGGATGGCTCCCTCTGCCCCACCGGCCCTTGCCTCATGCCGTCAATCTGAGGGCTTACCCTATGACCTGCTGTGTCGAAGGGCAAGAAACTCGAAAAGACGGGCGACGGCCTCTGCGCCGGGATCGATGTGACCTTCGAGCTGCCGGGCGTTGATGTAAGCCGCCCGGCCGGCCCGTGCGTTGACATAGGTTGCGGTCAGGTTGGCTCCGGCGCGGGCTGCACTGGCTGCTGCTGCAAAACCCTTGTCATAGGCGTCAAGCGCGGGTGAGAGGGCATCGATCATCGTGCGGTCGCCGAGCTCTGCGCCGCCGATTTCCTGCATGCGGGCAAGACCGGCTTTGAGTGCGTCACGCATGCCAAGCCCACTTGAGGCTCCATCGCCTGCCGCGGCAAAGAAGATCGCGAGCAAGACGCCGGAAGAGCCGCCCATTGTCTGGCTGAGCTCCTGGCCCATGGCGCGCAGCAACTGCGTGTGATCGGCAAGCGGCAGCCGATCGAGGGCCTCGATGAGGGCGCGTGCGGCGCTTGAAAGGGTCGAGCCGGTATCGCCGTCGCCGGATTTGGCGTCGAGAGCATTGAGGTCCTTTTCGGCATCAATCAGAAGCTTGCAGCATTCGGTGAGAAATTGGCGGGTCGGCAGATGCTGTGAGGCCAGCGGCGCGATCGGGGTCAGTCCGTCGGGCAGGGCGATGATGTTGACCGGTCGGATGGCCGTCACGCCCGGCCATGCCGCAAGCCCGACGGGCTTGGCCAGCAAGTCGAGATCGGCCTTTTCCGCCGGCATCACGGAGATCGAAAAGCCATGCATGTCCAGCGAGGTCATCATCGATGCGGGCCCGACGATATGCGAGATGCGCGCGCCGATCGGCGACTGGACGAGTTCGTTGACGACAACGGCCATTTCAAGCACGGACGTGCCTCCGAGATTGTTCAGAAGCACCACATGCGGCTTGTCTTCCATGCCAGCGGCGAGCCTTTCCGCCATGGCGGCCACCGCGCCGCGGACGCCGTCATAATCGATCTGCTCGACGCCGGCCTCGCCATGGATGCCGAGACCGAGTTCGGCACGTCCTTTCGGAATGCGGACTTCCTTCGGCGAGCCGGGCACGGTGCAGGTGTCGAGTGAAATGCCGATCGAGCGGGTATTGGCGATCACCCGCCGTGCCGTGTCGATGACGGCATCGAGGCTTGCGCCGTTTTCCGCCATGGCACCGGCGATCTTGTGCACGAAGAGCGTGCCTGCGACACCGCGCGATTGCGGCAGATCGGGCAGGGCGATGTCGTCGTCCACGATCACCATGCCGACATTGAGCCCGAAGGCGCGGGCGCGCTCGGCTGCGAGGCCGAAGTTCAGCCGGTCGCCCGTATAGTTCTTGACGATCAGCAGACAGCCGAGCGGGCCGGTCACGGCGAGGATTGCAGCCAGGATCGCATCGACGCTCGGGGAGGCGAAGACATCACCACAGACGGCCGCTGTCAGCATGCCGCGCCCGACGAAGCCGGCATGGGCAGGCTCGTGGCCGGATCCGCCGCCTGAGACGATCGCCACCTTCGACTTGTCCCAATCGGATCGCACCACGACGCGGATATGCGGATAGCCATTGAGACGGCTCAAGGCTCCGGCTGAAGCCATGAGCACACCGTCGATCGCCTCGGTGACGGCATTTTCCCTGCTGTTGAGGAATTGAGACATGAGACCCTCCCTTAGACGAGACGCATTCCGGCCGCATCGAAATAGATCGGCTGGTGCGGCTGGATTTTGATGATGTCGCCGCCCTTCAGGGCGGTATGGGCATCGGTGACGGTGATGATCGGGTGTTCCCCAAGCGTGAGATGAAGTCGCGTCTGATCACCGAGATGCTCTACCCGGATCACCTTCGCGTCCTGGCCTTCTCCCGCACGAATATGCTCGGGCCGAAGCCCGATCGTCTCGGCCCTCGCCGGTGCTCCGGGAAAGAGATTTGCAGGCAGCACGTTGATGCGCGGCTGGCCCAGCCGGGTCGCGGCATAGATGCTAACAGGGGCTTCGTAGATCTCGCGCGGCGATCCGAACTGTACCAGCCGTCCTTCCTTGAGCACGCCGACATGGGTTGCCATGGTCATCGCCTCGATCTGGTCATGCGTCACGTAGAGGAAGGTGGCGCCGGACTGGGCCTGGATGTTCTTCAGTTCGACCCGAAGATCGGCGCGGAGTTTCGCGTCGAGCGAGCTCAGCGGCTCATCCATCAGATAGATCTGCGGGTTGCGGACCAGGGCTCGGCCGATCGACACGCGCTGCATCTCGCCGCCCGAAAGGGCGGTTGCCCTGTTGTCGAGCTTGTGGGCTATCTGCAGCATCTCGGCGATCGCCTTCACCTTCTGGTCGATCTCCGCCTGCGGCGTGCGCAGCAGGGGCGACTTCAGCGGAAATTCGAGATTCTGCCGCACCGTCATGTGGGGATAAAGGGAATATTGCTGAAAAACCATCGCGACATTGCGTTGCGCGGGCGTGAGCCCCGCCATGGGTTCTCCGCCAATCCTGATGTCGCCGCTGTCATGGGTATCGAGGCCGGACACCAGGCGCAGCAGCGTGGTCTTGCCGGCTCCGGTCGGGCCGAGGAGCACCACGAAAGAGCCGTCCGGTATGGTCATCGTCAGGTCGTCGAGCGCGTGGGTGGCGCCAAACGACTTGCTGATGCTGGAAAGGACGACTTCAGCCACGGCTCAGCACTCCTTCATTCGCTTCGGACACCAGCGCCCTCCCGCTTTTCGCATCAAACAGGGTGAGTGAGCGGCGATCGAATTCAAGCCCGACGGAAGCATCCGTTCGGATGGCATCGTTCGACGCCGTTCGCGCCTTGATCTCTCCATGGGCAGTCTCGATCGTGACGATCTGGGTGGTGCCGAGATATTCGACGGCGGCCACCCGTCCGCGAAGGGCGGCTGCATCAGAGAGGAGGACATGTTCCGGCCTGACGCCGAGCGTGAGCGCGCCCTTGCGGCCTTCGCGAGATGTGGGAACCTCGATGCGAGATCCACCAATCATCACCGTGTTGCCCCCTTCGTCGATCGCCCCTTCGAACTCCAGGAAGGACATCGGCGGCGAGCCGATAAACTTCGCCACGAACTTGGTTGCCGGCCAGTCATAGATCTGCTGGGGCTTGCCGAACTGCTCGATGACGCCATGGTTCATGACGACGATCTTGTCGCCCATCTGCATGGCTTCCAGCTGGTCGTGGGTGACGTAGACGGTTGTCGCCCCCATGCGGTCATGCAGGGCGCGCAGCTCCTCTGCCATATGCTCGCGGAACTCGGCATCGAGCGCGCCGAGGGGCTCATCCATGAAGAAGGCCTTCGGCTGGCGCACGATCGCACGGCCGAGTGCGACGCGCTGACGGTCGCCGCCCGAGAGACCACCGACCGGTTTGTCGAGGATCGTTTCGATCTGCAGGATGCGGACGACTTCGGCCACGCGGCGATCGACTTCGGAGCGCGATATGCCCTGGCTGACCAAGGGGTAGGAGATGTTCTTGCGCACGTTCATGTGCGGATACAGCGCAAACATCTGAAAGACGAAGGCGATGTCGCGCTCGCTTGCGCGCTTCATGCCAACCTCTTCGCCGCCGATATAGATCTCGCCACTGGTCGGCAGTTCAAGGCCGGCCATCATCCGCAGCGTCGTCGTCTTGCCGCAACCGGACGGGCCGAGCAGCATAAAGAACTCGCCATCCTCGACGGTGAAGGTGGACGACTTCACCGCATTGAAGGCTCCGAAGTCCTTGCGCAGGTTTTCAACGCGAATCTGGGCCATGACTTACTCCGGAAAATGACTGACGACGATGAACATGACGGTTCCGATCAGCGTCACCGGAAAGGAGAAGGTAAAGAGCGTCAGCGAAAGCGGCTGCATCAGCATGACCACGCCGAGCGCAATCAAGGCCGAGGCGAGCATTTCCCATTCGGACCGGCGGAACCGGCTAAGGCGGGCAAGGAAGTTCATCATTTGCGCACGGCTCCGAAGGTGATGCCGCGAAGCAGATGCTTGCGCAGCAGCACGGTGAAGACGACCACCGGCAGCAGGAACAGTGTCGCTGCCGCCGCAACCGCCGGCCAGTCGATGCCGCCACCGACAGACAGGATGGTCGGGATGAAGGGGGGCGCCGTCTGGGCATTGCCGCTCGTCAAGAGAACAGCGAAGGCATATTCGTTCCAGGCGAAGATCAGGCAGAAGATGGCGGTCGAGGCGATGCCCGTTGCCGCCTGCGGCAGCACGACCTTGTAGAAGGCCTGGAAGCGGGTGTAGCCGTCGATCAGTGCCGCTTCCTCGTATTCACGCGGGATTTCATCGATGAACCCCTTGAGCAGCCAGACCGACAGCGACAGGTTGACCGCCGTATAAAGCAGGATCATGCCGAGGTGCGTGTCCGAAAGTCCGAGCTGGCGGAACATCAGGTAGATCGGGATTGCGACCGCGATCGGCGGCATCATGCGGGTCGAGAGGATGAAGAACAGGAGATCATCCTTGAGCGGCACCTTGAAGCGGCTGAAGGCATAGGCGGCCAGCGTTCCCAAGAAAATCGACAGGAATGTTGAGCCGAAGCCGATGATGACCGAATTCAGGAACCGCTGTCCGAAGCGCGATGGACCCGAGATGATCATACCCCTTTCCCGGGTGATCTTGTCATACCAGGTGGTGGGTGCCGGCAGCTTGGCGAGATCCTCCGCCGAGGGGCGCGACTGGGTCGTGAAGAGGTTCACGTAGCCTTCGAGCGTCGGCTGGAAGACGACCTTCGGCGGATAGCTGATCGAATCCGGACCGGACTTGAAGCTCGTGGAGATGATCCAGAGCAGCGGGATCAGCGTGATCACCGCGTAAAGTCCGACCAGAATGCCGGCAAGCCACTTGGAGGCGGTCGACGGTTCGGTGACGGAATGGGCGCTCATCGTTCCTTAACCTTGTTCAGTGCCTTCACGTAGATGGAGGCGAGGCCGAATACCGTGACGAACAGGACAATGGCATAGGCGCTGGAATAGCCGGTCCGCCATTTCTCGAAGGCTTCGCGCTTCAGATCGATCGAGGCGAGCAGCGTCTCGTCCCCCGGCCCGCCACCGGTGAGAAGGACCACGAGGTCGAACATCCGGAAATTCTCGATGCCGCGAAACAGGACCGCGAGCATGAGGAAGGGCAGTGCCATCGGCAGCGTGATCGTCCAGAACTGCCGCCACTTCGATGCGCGGTCGACTTCGGCTGCCTCATAGATGTAGTCGGGTATGGAGCGCAGACCGGCCAGGCAGATCAGCATGACGAAGGGCGTCCACATCCAGGTGTCGACGATGACGATCGCCCAGCGCGCCCAGCCACCGGGGCCAAGCATCGAGAAGCTGTCGGCCGGAATGCCGGTCAGGAATTCGACGGCGTAGTTCACGAGGCCGATCTGTGGCTGGTAGAGGAAGGTCCAGAAGTTGCCGACCACGGCGGGCGAAAGCATCATCGGGATGACGATCAGTGTCGTCACCAGGTCGTTGCCCTTGAACTTGCGGTTGATCAGCCATGCCAGGGTGAAGCCGATCAGCACCTGGAAGGTGATCGTCCAGATGAGGAAATGGGCGGTCGTCTGCATGTTCGCCCAGGTGTCGGCGTCCGTCAGGATACGCGTGTAGTTGCGCAATCCGACCCATTTCACTTCCGCATTCGGCTTGTTCGCGGCGAAGTTCGTGAAGGACAGGCGGATGGTCCAGATCAGCGGAAATATGTTGACCGACAGAAGCAGGAAGATCGTGGGTGCCACGAAGATCCAGGCGATGGCCCTGTCGCTTAAGCCCCGGATGCGTTTTGCGACCGGTTTTGGCGTAGCGCGTGCGAGGCGGTCTGCGGGGGTATCGGTCATCGTCCGGATCCGTGTGGCGTTTCCAAAGGGCGGCCGAGCACTGTGCCTTGTCCCTTGAGGCAACGAGGCAAAGTTCGGGTTGTGCCGGCGTGAGGCTTTAAAGGTGGTGCCGGCGGCAACGCTGGCTTTGGGAGGTCTCCCCCGGCATTGCCGGGGGAGAGATTGAGGGAACGGCCTCCGGACCCAAATCCGGGGACCATGCTCTTCTTCTGTCAGAGCTTGCCTTCGTCCTCGAAGGTTTCCGTCCAATCGGCGATCAGCCCGTCCAGCGCTTCCTTCGCGGTGCCATTGCCAGCGACGACATAGTCGTGGAACCGCTTCTGGGATGCCTGGAGGAGCGAGGCATAGGACGGCTCTGCCCAGAAGTCCTTCACGATCGCCATGCTGTCGAGGAAGGTCTGTGCATAGGGCTGGCTCTTGGCGAAGTTCGGGTCTTCGACCACGGCGCTAAGGCACGAGAAGCCGCCCATGGACCACCACTTGTCCTGTACATCCTTCTGTGCGAACCATTTAATGTAGGCGAGTGCGCCGTCCATGTTGTCGGTGTTGGCGACGACCGAAATGCCCTGGCCGCCGAGCTGGGCGAACTTCTCGCCGCCGGGACCTGCGGGATTGACGAGATAGCCGGTCTTGCCACCGCCGACATTCGGATCCGCCTCGAACCCCGGCCAGGTGAAGGCGAAGTTCATCTGCATGGCCACCTGACCCGACTTGTAGGCGTCGATGCCTTCGCCCATGTAGGTGTTGGACGTGCCTGGCGCGACGCAGCAATCATAGAGAGACTTGTAGAATTCGAGGCCCTTCACGGCGCCTTCCGAATTGACGAAGCCTTCCATCTCATAGGGCTTTTCCGGATTGTCGTACTTGAAGCCATAGCTGTAGAGCACGTCCATCACGCCCATCGTGATGCCTTCCGAGCCACGCTCGGTGTAGATCGAGGCGCCGTAGACGGTCTTGCCGTCGATCTCGCGGCCCTGGAAGAATTCGGTGACCTGCTTCAGTTCGTCGAAGGTGGCCGGTGGCGTCAGGTCGCGACCGTACTTTTCCTTGAAGGCCGTCTGGATTTCCGGGCGTTCGAACCAGTCCTTGCGATAGGTCCAGCCGACAACGTCACCGAAGGCCGGCAGCGACCAGTAGTTCGGGGTGTTCTTCGGCCATTCGGAATAGCCCGTGACCGTTGCCGGTACGAAGGCATCCATCTTGATGCCTTCCTTGTCGAAGAACTCGTTGAGCTTCACATACCAGCCGTTCTCGGCGGCGCCGCCGATCCACTGGCTGTCACCGATCATCAGGTCGCAGAGTTTGCCGCCCGAGTTGAGTTCATTGAGCATGCGGTCGGCGAAGTTCGGCCACGGGACGAACTCGAATTTCATCTTGATGCCAGACGACGCCTCAAAGCCCTTGCTGAGTTCGACGAGAGCGTTTGCCGGGTCCCATGCGGCCCAGCAGAGCGTCAGTTCCTTTTCGTCGGCATGCGCCATCACCGTGCCGAAACTCATCGAACAGGCGACCGTTCCGGCAGCAAGCAGGCCTTTCATGTAAAGCGATTTCATCATGTCATCCTCCCAGCGCCGTCCGGTCTCCTACGGATGGCGAAACGCCCTTGCGGGCCACATGCCGGCTCCGGACCCTGATCTCTGGCCGGCCTCCTCCAGCGGAACGGGCTGCAGTGAATGCATCTCCCCCCGAACCGAGATGGAAGCTAATTGATGTGCGCACCTCAAGGCAAGCAATTTTTGAGGTGCGCACATCAATTCTTGCGTTTGGTGCAGTTTTGAAGGAAAGCTCTGGACGGCGGAAATCAACAGGAAGGCTTCATGCGTCCAACAGCGAAAGATCTGGCCGAGGCTGCAGGCGTCAGCCTTGCGACCGTCGACCGTGTCTTGAACGACCGGCCGAATGTGAGCCCGAAGGCCGCGCGACTGGTCAATGACGCAATCGAGCGGATCGGCTTTGTTCGGAATCCGGCTGCTGTCAGCCTTGCCCGCAACAAGGTCTACCGCTTCCTCTTCCTGCTGCCGGCGAGCGGCGATCTCTACCTCAAGGAACTGCTCCGTCATGTTGAAGAGCTGACGGGTGCGCTCAAGGGCGACCTTACCGAGATCGCGTATCGCCAGATCGGCATCGACGATGCGCATGGTGTGGCGAATCTTCTTTCCAGCCTCGACAAGGAGACGGTTGACGGCGTGGCGGTCATGGCGCCTGAATCGCCTCAGGTGCGCGACGCCATGGCGCGTCTTCTGGAGCGCAATATCAAGGTGGTGCAATTCCTGTCCGGTCAGGAAAAGCTGCCAGAGGCTGATTTCGTCGGCATCGACAACTTTGCGGCGGGTGCGACCGCGGGCAAGCTGATGGGCATGCTGGCAGGGCCGCAGCCGGGAAAGGTCATGGTGATCGCGGAGACCATGCAGTCGCTGGACAGCATCCAGCGCCGCCTAGGCTTCGATCATGTGATCAACAGTGCCTTTCCGCATCTGACCTGTCTGCCGTCCATTGAAACCCATGCCGACGAGGCAAGGAGCCGGCAGGTGATGGCCCGCGTGCTGGCCGGCAATCGCGACGTCTCTGGCATCTATGTGTTGAGCTCAGAGGCTCGCGTGCCGATCCTGGCGGCTGCCGGAAACGTCGAACTCGGGGGCATCGCCGTGGTCGTGCACGAGCGAACGCCGTTTACCGAACAGGCGCTTCGGGACGACCGTGTCGATGCGGTGATCGCCCAAGATCCGGGCCATGCGGTGCGCAGCGCAATTCGCATCATGCGCGCCCGCGCAGATGCCCGCGAGCCGCTCGCCGCACAGGAAAAGATCCGCATCGAAATTCTGCTCAAGGAAAACCTTTGAGCCATGGGGAGGGCTGCTGAGGGCGCGCCGCCGGTCAGAGGCTTTTGAAGTCAGCCGAGTTGGTATGAAGCAACCTCCGCGGCGAGGATGGTCCGGGAGCGGCTCAGATTCCAGGTTCTCGCCTGTACGTTTTTGGGTGATGGCTAACGCGGCGAACCTCCACACCGTGGCAGCTCTTCCTGTGTAACGCCTATAATCGGACAATCGCTTGTGGGACGTCCGGCCATCGCATCATGTGAGCAGATGGCCGGACGAGTGTTCAGGCAGCTTAGCTTGCCGTAGAAATGTTCGTCTGCTCCATGTCTTCGCTGGCGTGCTGACGCAGCGGCCTGTTACCGGCAAGCAAGCGTGCCAGCAGATAGAAGACCGGCGTCATGAAGATGCCGAATAGCGTGACGCCGATCATGCCTGAGAAGACGGCGACACCCATGGCGGAGCGCATCTCCGCACCCGCGCCCGTCGACACGACGAGCGGGATCACGCCCATGATGAAGGCCATCGAGGTCATCAGGATCGGTCGGAGTCGCAGACGGCTGGCTTCTATCGCTGCCTGGAACGGCGTCCGGCCCTCGAATTCGAGTTCTCGCGCGAATTCGACGATCAGGATCGCGTTCTTGGCAGACAGGCCGACCAGGACGACCAAGCCGATCTGCGTGAAGATGTTGTTGTCTCCGCCCGTATACCAGACACCTACCAGAGCGGCGAGCACGCCCATCGGCACGATCATGATGATCGACAGCGGCAGCGTCAGGCTCTCGTATTGTGCCGCCAACACCAGGTAGACGAGGAGCAGCGCAAGCGGGAATACGATGATGCTCGAATTGCCGGCCAGGATCTGCTGGTAGGTCAGGTCCGTCCATTCGAAATCGATGCCGGCGGGCATGGTTTCCTCCAGGATTTTCTCCATCGCCACCTGGGCCTGGCCTGAGGAAAAGCCAGGGGCGGGGCCACCGTTGATATCGGCGGCCAGGAAGCCGTTGTAACGGGTGGTGCGTTCCGGCCCCGTTGACGTTTCGACCTTCAGGAGCGCGGAGAGCGGGATCATTTCGCCGGTTGCCGAACGCACCTTCAACTGGCCGATGTCCTCAGGCTTGGCGCGATACTGGGCATCGGCCTGGACGCGTACACTGTAGGTGCGGCCAAACGCGTTGAAGTCGTTGACATAGAGCGAGCCTAGATAGATCTGCAGCGTCTGGAAGACGTCCGTCACGGAGACGCCGAGCTGCTGTGCCTTGACCCGGTCCAGATCGGCAAACAGCTGCGGAACATTGACCTGGAAGCTTGAGAAAATGCCTGCAAGCTCTGGCGTCTGATAGGCCTTGGCGAGGACTGCCTTCGTCGTTTCGTCGAGCGTCTCATAACCGAAGCCGGCCCGGTCCTCGATCTGCAGTTTGAAGCCGCCGGTCGAGCCGAGGCCATTGACGGGTGGCGGCGGGAACATGGCGATGAAGGCGCCATCGATGGCTGCGAACTTTTGATTGAGTGCCATGGCGATCGCGCCACCGGAGAGGGACGGATCTTTACGCTCTTCGAAGTCGTCGAGAACGGCAAAGACGATCCCGGCATTGGAGCCGATGGTGAAGCCGTTGATCGACAGGCCCGGGAAGGCGAGTGCATTCTTCACACCCGGCTCCTGCAACGCGATGTCGCTCATCCTGCGGATGACCTCTTCCGTGCGGTCGAGCGTTGCGCCATCCGGCAATTGGGCAAAACCGATGAGATACTGCTTGTCTTGCGCCGGCACGAAGCCGCCGGGTACCGTGGTGAACATGCCGTATGTTGCGGCGACCAGCGCGAGATAGATCACCATCACCAGGCTCTTGCGTCCAAGCAGACCGCCCACCGTGCGGCCATAGCCGTTGGATGCGGCACCGAAGGCGCGGTTGAAGCCCCGGAAGAACCAGCCAAGCAGGCTATCCATGATACGGGTGAGCCGATCCTTAGGCGCGTGGTGGTCCTTGAGCAGTAGAGCTGCCAGCGCCGGCGACAGGGTCAGCGAATTGATCGCCGAGATGACCGTCGATATCGCAATCGTCAGGGCGAACTGACGATAGAATTGGCCGGAAAGGCCGGTGATGAAGGCGAGTGGCACAAAGACCGCGACGAGTACTAGAGCAATCGCGATGATTGGTCCGGAGACTTCTCTCATGGCGCGGTATGTGGCCTCGCGGGGAGAGAGCCCGTTTTCGATATTGCGTTCGACATTTTCCACGACGACGATCGCGTCATCCACCACGATCCCGATCGCCAGTACCAGCCCGAACAGTGTCAGCGCGTTGATCGAGAAGCCGAAGGCATACATGACCGCGAAGGTGCCGACGATCGAGACCGGGACGGCGATCAGGGGGATGATCGAGGCACGCCAGGTCTGAAGGAACAGGATGACTACGAGCACCACGAGCGCAATGGCCTCGAGAAGCGTGTCGACGACCTTGTCGATCGAGGCACGCACGAATTCCGTGGTGTCGTAGACAATCTCGAAGCGCACACCGTCAGGCATCGCCTGCTGCAGATCGGTCATCGTCTGCTGCACGGCATCGGATATGGCAATGGCGTTGGAGCCCGGCGCCTGGAAGATCGGAATGGCAACGGCCGGCTCACCGTCGAGAAGCGAACGGAGCGCGTATTCCGCGGCCCCCAGTTCGATGCGTGCCAGATCTGCAAGTCGGGTGATCTCGCCGTTCGGGCCGGACTTCACGACGATTGCACCGAATTCTTCCGGGGTCTGCAGACGGCCCCGTGCATTGATGTTCAATTGCAGATCGACGCCTTCAAGCGACGGCGAGGCACCGATCGTGCCGGCGGCGGCCTGGACGTTCTGCTGGGCGATGGCGCTGGTGATGTCGCTTGCGGCCAGACCGTGCTCCGCCACCTTTTGCGGATCGAGCCAGATGCGCATGGAATAGTCGCCAGCACCGAAGACCTGGACCTGGCCGACGCCTTCGATACGGGCCAGCCTGTCCTTGACGTTCAGCGTCGCGTAATTGCGCAGATAGGTCAGGTCGTAGCGATCACCGGTCGAGACAAGATGCACCACCATCATCAGATCGGGCGAGCTCTTGACCGTCGTTACACCGAGCGCCCGGACTTCTGCCGGCAGTCGCGGCTCGGCCTGGGCGACGCGGTTCTGCACCAGCTGCTGAGCCTTGTCCGGATCGGTGCCGAGACGGAAGGTGACGGTGAGGGTCAGCACGCCGTCAGAGGTCGCCTGGCTCGACATGTAGAGCATGTTTTCGACGCCGTTGATCTGCTCTTCCAGTGGCGTTGCCACCGTTTGCGAAATCACGGTCGGGTTGGCGCCCGGATAGACGGCACGCACGACGACGGACGGCGGCACGACCTCTGGATATTCCGAAATCGGAAGGGCCCTGAGGCCAATCAGGCCAGCGACAAGGATGAGGATCGAAAGCACGGCAGCAAAGACCGGCCGGTCGACGAAAAAGCGGGAGAAATTCATCTGAGGCCCCATAAGGCAGACAAGGGAGGAGCGATCCCGCAACGAAGATTGCGGGAGGCGACGTAGGTTTCATGTGTGGAGCCGAGGTGCTGAAGCAGCGTTATGCCGAAGGCATCGAATGCGCAGCTGCCGGCACCCGGCGGATCAGTTCTTCAACGCGGTCTGTTCCTGCGGTGCGACCACCGCTCCGGGACGAATGCGCTGCAGGCCGCTGACGACAATCCGGTCTCCGGCTTCCAAGCCGGTTTCGACGATGCGCTGGCCATCGACGGCTGCCCCCAATTCGATCTGCCGATAGCTGACCGTGTTGTCGGCTGCGACGACGAAGACGAATTTCTTGTCCTGGTCGGTGCCCACGGCGCGTTCGCTGATCGTCAGGCGCTCTTGCGCTTCTGCCTGGCCCAGCCGAATGCGGGCGAACTGGCCGGGGATGAGGCGACCGCCGGGGTTGTCGAAAACGGCGCGAACGCGGATCGTTCCCGTCGATACATCGATCTCGTTGTTGATCAACTGCAGGCGCCCTGGAATGGGTGCTGCATCAGCGCTTGCGTCCACTTCCACCGGGATCTGCTCCAGGAGCAGGCCCGCATCATTGGCCGGCAGCGTCGAGAGCACCTCGCGCAGATGGTCTTCATCGATGGTGAAGCTTGCATAGATCGGGTCGACCGAGACGAGGGTGACGAGCGACGGAGACGAGGGGCCGGCAGCGACGAGGTTGCCGACCGTGACATCGAGGGTGCCGATGCGGCCTGCAATCGGGGCCCGGATTTCGGTATAGGCAAGATCGAGTTCGGCGAGCTTCAGTGCTGCCTTGGCAGACTGGAGTTCAGCCTCGGTCGAGGCTTTTGTACTCTTTCGCTGTGCGACTTCGCTCTCGGAAATCGTGTTGCGGGCAAGCAGAGCCGTGCCGCGATCGAGTTCGGTTGTCGCAAGGGTCAGTCTCGCTTCGGCCGATGCGACGGCACCGCGAGCGCGGTCAACGACGGCGCGATACGGCTCGGGATCAATCGTGAACAGGAGATCGCCCTGATTGACGAGCCCGCCTTCGCGGAAGTGCACTGCCTGAATGGCGCCGGCGACGCGGGACCTGAGTTCGACCCTGTCTACCGCCTCGAACCGTCCGGAGACTTCGCGCCAGACATGCACCGGACGTGGCTGGACCGTGGTCACTGTCACCGGCACGGCTGGCGGTGCAGCTGCAACCTCGGTCGAGGCCGCCTGGGCGTCCCAGGAGGGTTCAAAATACAATACGGCGCCGGTTACTGCCAAAGCAGTTGCCATCGCAGAACCCCACAGGGCTGCGCTCCTGATCCTTGCGGTCATGATCGTCTCCTTCGGTTCGCCTTGAACCGCTATATGTTGGGAGCGGGCTTGAGACCCGCCGTCAGACTGGCAGTTCTTCGAGGAACTGCGAAAATTCGGTCGAGAAGTGCGAATGCCATTCGCCATCCTTGCCGTCATAAATGCCGGTCCAGCCGAGATTGTCGGGTAAGGACCGGGTTTTTACGGGCACGCCTGCTGTTCGCAGCCGTTCCGCATAGTCGAGGCTTTCGTCGCGCAGCGGATCGTCATCCGATGTCACGACAAGTGCCGGCGCCACACCCGTCAGCCGTGAGCAGAGACACGGTGCGGCGTAGGGATGCTGGCCGTAGCAGGCGAGGGCCAGGTAGTGACCCCAACCGTCGGCCCAACGCTCCCGCAGACCGATATCGTCCGCCCGGCGAAACGACACCGTCACCATGCGGGGATCCAGCATGGGAGACAGGAGAACCTGCCCCGCGAGTTCGCCCGGCATGGCGTCACGCGCCTTGAGCGCCAGGCTCGCGGCCACGTTTCCACCGGCTTCGTCTCCGGCGACCAGCACCTGAGAGCGGAGGTTCGCAAAACGCTTCCGTTTGGCGAACAGATATTTCAAGGCTTCGAACCCGCGCTCCAGGGTTCCGGGAAACCTGTTTTGCGAGGGTCCGCCGCAATCGGCCTCGACCACCAGTGCTCCAGCTGCTGCCATGGCCAGGGCGGCGGGAGCATCGGTCGATCGCGCCGGTGCCGATCCGAAGGCGTGACCCGGAAGGTAAAGGACCAGCGGTCGGGGCTTGCCCTTGCCTAATCCCTCGTAGATGCGGAACGGCAGGGGAAACCGCGTCTCTGCGTCCTCGGCCTTTTGCCAAATCCTGGTCATGGATCTGCTCGGCGCCTTTGGAAATGGCTTTCGTTCATAACCTATTTATAGTATTGTCCTGTCATTACGCACAAGGTATCCATTTCTGAGAGCTCTGTTCCGATCTGCGGAATAATAAGCCTCTTTTATAAGGCGTACCGAATTCATGGATCAGCTATCGGCCATGCGCGTCTTCACCAGAGTGGTCGAGACCGGCAATTTCTCCAAGGCGGCGACTTCCCTCAAGATGCCGAAGACCACGGTCACGACCGCAGTCCAGGCGCTGGAAGCGCATCTCGCGACGAAGCTTCTCAATCGGACGACCCGTCGGGTGGTGGTGACGACCGATGGGGCGCTCTACTATGAACGGGCCGCGCGGATCCTGTCCGAACTGGACGAACTCGACGGCAGCCTCTCCAGCTCCCAGGCGCAGCCATCTGGCAAGGTGCGCGTTGCCTTATCCGGGGCCTTTGCGGACCGCATCATCATGCCGGCGCTCTGTGACTTCCACACGCGCTACCCGAAAATCCAGCTGGAGTTCGACATCGGCGACCGGATCGTCGACTACGTTGCCGAGAACATCGACTGTGCGCTGAGGGCCGGAACGCCGACCGATCAATCGCTCGTCGCCCGCAAGGTGGCGGATCTCGAACTGCGGACCTATGCCGCGCCTCTCTATCTCGAACGCATGGGCATTCCCCGGCATCCACGCGATCTCGACAACGGACATTTCGGCGTCGGCTACATGAAGGCCTATGAGGGCCGCGTTTTTCCGATGGAGTTCCGGCGCGGAGAAGAGAAGGTCGAGGTCAGGCTCGACTACGTGATTTCGGTCAACGAGTTTAGAAGCTACATGGCCGCGGCCGTTGCCGGTATCGGTGTCGCTCAGGCGATTGCCTTCACCGTTCGGGACTATGTGGAGCGCGGGGAACTCGTCGAGATCCTGCCCGATTGGCCGCGGGATCCGATCCCGCTCTACATCGTCTATCCGCAGACACGACACTTAAGCAACAAGGTCCGCGTCTTCGTCGACTGGTTGGCCAAGAAGCTGCAAGTGGCGCAGCATTGCGAGACAAAGGCGCATTTGTGGGATGCAGGAGCGAATGCCTGAGAGGTCAGGTTTTGCTGACCGACCTTGTCATCTGCCTGCAAAGAGAAGCCCGCCGTCTGGCGCCGGGCTAACCCTCGAGCTTTTGACCAAGGCCGAGATCCTAGCCTTGGTCAATTGTGCGACTGGTCATGGGCCCTAAGACCCGTGCCCGTGGAAGCTCAATGCCTCAATATCCCAGAGCAATCCCGTCCTTGCGGGATTCCGAGGCGCCCGTCAGGGTCCCGTTCTCCCAGTCGATGCGCACGACCTGTGCGCCTCCGATCGGATCTTCGGCGGGGACAATTTCGAAGCCCCGGCGGGTCAGTTCGGCCACGGTCTCCGCTGAGACAGTGTGTTCGGCCTCAACGCGCGGGACCTTGCCGCCGACGGGAATCAGGCGCGGCAGGTCGATCGCATCCTGCATGTCCATGTCGTAGTCGACCACTTTGGAGATCAGATGGGCGTGGCCCATGGCCTGGTAATAGCCGCCCATCACGCCGAAGGACATTTCCGTGCGACCGTCGCGGGTGACCATGCCGGGAATGATGGTGTGCAGCGGGCGCTTTTCCGGTGCGATCATGTTGGGATGACCGCGCTTCAGCGAGAAACTCTGGCCGCGATTGTGCAGGATGACGCCGGAGTTCGGTGCAACGAGGCCGGTGCCGAAGCTGTCGAAGATCGAGTTGATGAAGCTGACCGCATTGCGGTCTTCGTCGACGACCGAGATGTAGACGGTGTCGCGATGCAGCGGCACCTCGAAATCAGGCAGTTCAGTCAGTGCCCGTGTCAGGTCGATCTTCTCGGCCAGTCGCCGCGCGAAGTCGGCCGAAAGGAGTTCATCGATCGGCACGTTCGCCTTGGCCGGATCGGCAATCCAGGCGTCGCGGGCGGCATAGGCGAGGCGGGTGGCCTCGATCTCCAGATGCAGGCGATCGGCGGAGTGTGGTTCCAGCGTGTTATCGAAGCAGGAGAGGATGTTGAGGATCAGCAGCGCAATGATGCCCTGGCCGTTCGGCGGGCATTCGTGGACGGTGTAGCCGCGAAAATCGGTGGTCACCGGGGTCACGTATTCGCCCTGCGCTGCCGCAAAATCCTCCAGTGTGTGCAGGCCGCCATGAGCGTTGAGATGCGATACCATGTCTTCGGCGACGGATCCCTTGTAGAAGCCGTCGCGACCTTCTGCTGCAATCTTGCGGAGCGTTGCGGCAAGCTTCGGCTGGCGGTGCGTCTCTCCGATGCGCGGTGCGCGGCCGCCGGGCAGGAAGATCTCGGCTGCTGCCTTGTCTGCGGCGAGAAGCTCCTCTTCCTTCTTCCAGTCGCGGTGGACGCGCGGTGAAATGGCATAGCCTTCCTCGGCATAGCGAATGGCGGGTGCGAGGACTTCTGCGAAGGATAGGCGGCCGTGGTCGGCATGCAGGCGGGTCCAGGCGTCGATGGCGCCGGGGATGGTGACGGCTGAGGCTGACTGACGCGGAACTTCTGTCAGACCGCGCTCTTCGAACCAGTCGATCGTCAGCGCCTTCGGCGTGCGGCCGGAGCCGTTGTAGGCGATGACTTCGGAGCCGCCTTTCGGAGCGTACAAGGCAAAACAATCGCCGCCAATGCCGGTGGAGCCCGGTTCGACCACGCATTGCACGGCGCAGGCGGCAATCGCTGCATCCATGGCATTGCCACCGGCCTGCAGGATGTTGATGGCCGTCAGTGTGGCATAGGGGTGGGAGGTCGCGGCCATGGCCTTGGCCGAAACGGCCACCGATCGCGTCGGCTTCTCGAAATTGCGCATCCTTGTCAGTCTCCTCGTATTCTCTTGTGCCACGGCTTCAGCCGCGGGATCTGTATGGTGTCATGCGGATCTCCAGGAAGGCTAGTGCCCGGACGATCAGGAAGTTGATGAAAAGATAGATGGCGCCCGCCGCGATGAAGACTTCGATTGCGCGGTAGCTCTGGGAAATGAGCCCTTGGGCGATCCCCGTCACCTCCATCAGCGTGATGATCGAGGCCAGCGAGGTGCCCTTCACCATCAGGATGATTTCGTTGCCATAGGAGGGGATCGCCTGACGCAGCGCGATCGGCAGGATAACGAGGCGCAGGGTCAAGACGCGGGACATGCCGAGCGCCTGGGCTGCTTCGCCGAGGCCGCGCGGAACGTTCTTGATGGCGCCACGCAGGATTTCGCTGCCATAGGCGGCGGTATTCAGCGTAAGCGCAAGGATGGCGCACCAATAGGGCTCGCGAAACAGACCCCAGAGGCCAATGGCCTGCAGCGAGGGTCGGAACTGGCCGAGCCCGTAATAGATCAGGAAGATCTGCACGAGCAGCGGCGTGCCACGAAAGACGGCGACAGATGTTCTGATGGGCCAGACGACAAACCGGTGTTCGCCTTGCTGGGCGAGGGCCAACAGGAGGGCTAGAACAAAGCCGAGCAGGATCGAGGTGCCTGCCAGTTGCAGTGTCAAAGGCACGCCGGAGAGAAGCTTCGGAATGATTTCGAGGAAGAAGCCGATGTCGATCATCGATGCATGATCCCCCGGGATGTGCGTGTCTCGGCGACGCGGAAGACCTGTCCGGTGATGCCGGCGATGACGAAATACAGGCCGGCGGCGGCGAGATAGAACAAGAAGGGTTCCCGCGTGGAGCCGGCACCGATCTGTGCCTGGCGCATCAGTTCGACAAGGCCGATGACGGAGATCAGGGCGGAATCCTTGAGTACTAACTGCCAGACATTGCTGAGGCCCGGGATCGTGTGGCGCAAGAGTTGGGGAATGATGACGAGGCGCAACATCTGAAGTCGAGAAAGGGCCAAGGCTTTTGCGGCGTCGAACTGTCCGCGTTCGACCGCGAGATAGGCGCCGCGATAGACCTCTGCCTGGTAGGCGCCGGAGATGATGCCGATCGCAATGACACCTGTTGCAAGCGAGGGTAGGCCGACGAAGCCTTCCGAGCCGAAGCTTTTGGCGATCGCGGTGAGGGCAACGCTACCGCCGTAATAGAAGAGGTAGATCGTCAGCAGATCCGGAATGCCACGAAAGACGGTGCCGTAGGCTGCGGCCAGGGATCTCGGGAGACGTTTGGGTGACAGGGCGCCGCTCGCACCCAAAGCACCAAAGACGGCTCCGAGCAGAAAGCCCAGCACCGACAGCAGCAGGGTCATGGCGGCCGCACCAAGAAGGGCCATGCCCCAGCCGCCTTCGGCGAAACCGAGCAGATGCAGTTTTTCAATCATGCGGGCGAACCCCTTTTATGGTCTTCCTGCAGCCGGAATTGCGCGAATTCCGGCTGCAGTCGGTTCGCCTTGGTTACTTGACCGGGGTGACGTCGGTGCCAACCCACTTCTCGGAGATGCGCTTGATCGTGCCATCGGCGATTGCAGAGTCGATCGCCGCGTTCAGCATGTCCTTGAGCTTGGTGTCTTCCTTGCGCAGGCCAGCGCCGGTGCCGAGGCCGAAAACGCCACCGACGAAGCCCGGGCCAGCGATCGTGTAATCGGCGAATTCCGGCTTGGCGAGCGTGGCCGCAAGCGCCGTCTGCTGGGCAAAGAGCGCGTCGATGCGCCCGGCGGCAAGGTCGAGGTCGTGCTGTTCGGTGGTCTTGTATTCGCGGATCTCGACGATGTCGCCAAAGTACTTCTTGACGAAGTCGAGGTTCGTCGTGGCCGCCTGAACGCCGATAACCTTGCCCTTTAGGAGCGGCTTCAGCTTTTCGATGGCAGCGGTTGACGCAGCTTCATCCTCCAGCTTGAACTTATCGGCGGATACACCGAGCTTGCCGAGCTCGCTGTCCTTGGCCACAGCAAAGCCTGAGGGATCGACCGCATAGGGCTGGGTGAAGTCGATGGTTTCGAGGCGCTTCGGCGTGATGAACATGCTCGCCATGATGACATCGAACTTGCCAACGGTGAGCGAGGGAATGAGGCCGTCCCAGTCCTGGGCAACGATCTCGCAGGTGACCTTCATGCGGGCGCAGAGATCGTTTGCCAGTTCGACTTCGAGGCCGTCGAGCTTGCCGTCCGCCGTGGTGAAATTCCAGGGCGCATAGGCGCCTTCGGTCGCGATCTTGATCGGTTTCGGGGCATCCTGGGCCAGAACCGGCTGAGAGACTGCAAGTGTGGTGAAGACAGCCGTAAGCGCTGCCATGCGATTAATCGTCATGACTTTTCCTCTTCGTTGTTGTGCCGTGGATAACGGCGGTTCCCCGTCCGTGCCGGATGTTCCCCCGGCTACGGACATATCTTCAGGCTGGGCTCAAGGCCGCCCGGGACTGGCATAATCGGCAAGCATGGATGCCGTTTCGATGATGTGCTCCTGCATGACCGACTCGGCAGGGCGGGCATCGCCAGACCGCAAGGCGTCGATCAGTTTCTGATGTTCTTCACGGGCAGAAAGTGGCTTGTCGACATAATCAAACCAGATGCGCATGTAGGGCTCGATCGCCACATGCAGCGCGGTAATCTGGCGGATCAGCTTCGGGCGGCCACTCAGGTTATAGATGAGCGCGTGAAATTCCTGATGGCGCAGGACCCAGTCGCTGCTGCCTGACTGTCCGGCGCGCTCCATGCGCTCCAGCAGCCGCTCCAGCTCCTCGAAGGTTTCGGAATTCATCCGGGGCGTCGCGAGGCGAACAGCCAGGCCCTCAAGCACGGAGCGAATTTCGAAGGTTTCATGGATTTCGTCGAGCGTCAGTCCGGCGACGACGCAGCCACGATTGGGGCGCAGCGTCACCAAACCATCGGCCGCAAGCCGCCGAAAGGCCTCGCGAACCGGCATGCGGCTCATGCCAATCTCGGCTGCGATTTCTTCCGGGATCAGTCGCTCGCCCGGCTTGTAGCGACCGAAGCGCAGGGCGCGCTGCAGGTGGAGATAGGCCTCCTGCTCGGCCGTGGAGGCAAGATGCGCCGTGGCAGCAGTCGATATCGGCATGTCTGGCTCACTGGATTTTTGTATCCACTTATCCAAACACCGCGTTGGAGAGCCGTCAAGCGCTTTTTGATCAAAAGCTACAGACCCTCTCAGCGAGCGGGATGCAGGCCATTTGCCACCCGTTCGCGCACGAGACGGGTAAAGGCCGCGATCGTATTGCGGTCTGCGCCGGGAGACGCCACGAGGATGAATTCGACATCCTCGATAGCTGGCAGGGCGGACGGTGGCAGTTCCCGCAACCCCGATGGCGCGAGATTGCGCGGCTGGACAAGGACGCCCATGCCGGCTCGCGCTGCTGCGGTCAGGCCGCTCAGGCTCTGGCAGGAACAAACGATCCGCCAGGGTTGCCCGGCGCGTTCCAGCGCCTCCATCAGGAGCGTTCTGGTCAGGCTCGGAGGTGGAAAGACGATCAGCGGCAGGATGGGTTTTGCCAGGACCGCGTCCGGATTTGCGGCAAGCCAGACCAGCGGTTCGCGCAGGATCGGCTCACCACGGCGATCGCCCAATCGCCGTTTTGCAAAGACCAGGTCGAGTTCGCCCTTGTCCTGCATGTCGGCGAGATCCCTGGAAAGCGCCACCGTCAGATGCAGCTCGACGGCAGGATAATCGGCGATGAAGTCCTGCAGGAGAAGGGGAAGCTGGCCGGAGACCAGATCTTCGGAGATGCCGAGCCGCAACCTGCCACGCGGTTGCGCAGCCTCGAAGAGGGACGCCGTCTGCCGTTCGAGCGATAGAAGTTGCCGGGCATGCGGAAGAAGGGCTTCACCGTCGGCCGTCAAACGCACGCCATGAGTGTCGCGGTCCAGCAGCCGACGGCCGAGCACCTCTTCGAGGCGCTGTAGGTGCTGGCTGACGGTCGATTGCCGCAGGCCCAGTTTCTGGCTGGCGTGGGTAAAGCTGGCGAGCTGGGCAATGGATACGAAGCTTCGCAAGTGAACGAGGTCTAGCATATCACGTTTTCCGATGACTGTTATTTCTTGCATCGGGATTGACGATAACTAGTCTTGGTCATCTGTCCAGATCGACCGGAGCCTCAGATGAAACGCCTCCTCCCAGATACTTTCACGCTGCTGCTCGTCGCCATGGTCGTGCTGGCAAGCCTTCTGCCGATCTCCGGAGAGCCTGCGGAATTGTTCGGCCTTGCGACCAATCTGGCGGTTGCTCTCTTGTTTTTCCTGCATGGCGCGCGTCTTTCGACCGATGTGGTTATCGCGGGCTTCCTGCACTGGCGCCTTCAGAGTTTCATCCTCGCGGTGACATTCGTGGTCTTTCCGCTGCTCGGTCTGCTGATGGGCTTTCTGTCGCCGTGGCTCATCCCGCCGGCGCTCTATCTCGGCCTGCTGTATGTCTGCGTTTTGCCGTCAACGGTGCAGTCATCGATCGCGTTCACCTCGATTGCCGGTGGCAATGTGCCGGCCGCTATCTGTGCTGCTTCCGCGTCGAACATTCTCGGCATGTTTCTGACGCCGGCGCTTGTTGCGGTTCTCTTCTCGGCGGGCGGTCATGTCGGGGTGTCGCTGGACATGATCTGGAAGATCCTGCTGCAGCTTTTCTTGCCCTTCGTGATTGGCCAGGTGTTGCAGCCTTTCATCGGCAACTGGATCCGGGCCCGCAAGTCGCTGCTTGCGCCCGTCGATCGCGGTTCGATCCTGATGGTCGTCTACCTCGCCTTTTCCAACGCCGTGATCGAGGGCATCTGGTCCAAGTTTTCGACTGCCGACCTCGCTTTGGTGATCGGCCTCGATATCGTCCTGCTTCTCGTCGTCCTGGGGATAACGGCCTTCGGCTCGAAGCTTTTCGGCTTCAGCCGGGAGGACCGAATTGCCGCGATCTTCTGTGGCTCGAAGAAAAGTCTGGCGAGCGGCGTGCCGATGGCCGGCGTCATCTTCGCCGGCCAGTCGGTCGGCGCGATCGTTCTACCGCTGATGCTCTTCCACCAGATCCAACTGATGGTCTGCGCGTGGCTGGCACGATGGATCGTCGCTCGAAAAGGTGACGCGGGGCAGGAGAGGGTGGCTGCCGTTAATTGACAGCGCGAACTGGTCGCGCTTGCTGTCTGGTTAGAATGTTCGTGCGGTATCGGGCGGCCCTTGTGAGCCGCCCCCATTCTTGTTCTTGAGGCGACCACTACTTCGAGAGCGTGGCCTTGATTTCTGACACTGCCTCGGATTCCATCTGGCCTACGGTCGTTACCTCTCCGTCGGTGATCTTCCAGAGGCGGAAGGGGCCGGTTATGTCGCCGTACTGGTCGAAGCTCACAGGGCCGATGACGCCTTCGTACTTGATCGGCTTGCCGTCCTTGAGCAGGCCGAGCGCCTTCTCGAATTCGGCTTTGCCGGCGTAGATCGGCGTGCCGCCGGGTGCTGTGACTTCCGAAATCGCTGTCTTGATCGCGTCCTTGTCGGCCTTGCCAGCCTTGGCGATGGCGAGGGCGACTATGGCACCGGCATCGTAGGATCGATCGGCTGCTGGGGCTGACGGTTCAATGCCACCGGAGAATTCGGCGTAGTTTGCGTTGAAGTATTCGGTTGAGGCCGTCGGCGTGGTTCCCGAAGAAGTGCCGTAGGCTTCGTTCAGATATTGGGGGCCGACGCTGGCGATGAAGTCCTTGGAATTCATGCCGTCGTTGAACAGGAATTTCTGGACGCCGCCGCCGGAAATCCAGGCGCGGGCAATCGTTGCACCGTCGACGGGTGTCGAGACGAGGTAAAGCGCATCCGGTTCGCCTTCCATCGCGACCGAAGCCTCGGAGGAATAGCTTGCCTGCTTCTCGTTATAGGGGGTCGTGGAGGTGATCGTTCCGCCGAGCTTGGTATAGGCGGCGGTGAACTCCTGCATCAGATTGTTGCCGAAGTCGTTGTTGACGTGAATGATGGCGATCTTCTTCATGCCCTGGTCGAGCGCATATTTGGCGGCTGCCGTTCCCTGCAGCGCGTCCGATGTAATGGTGCGGAAGAAGACACCATTGGTCTTGCCGTCGCGGCCGAGTGCCGTCAGCGTCGGCGAGGAGGATGCCGGAGACACCTGAACGACGCCTGCCGGTGCCGTGACGGAGGTCAGGATCGGGATCGAGACCGAAGAAATGATCCCGCCGATGATGACCGGCACCTTCTTTATGTTGACGAGCTGTGTGGCCTGGTCCACGGCGACGTTGCCCTGGCTCTGGCTGTCACGCGTGTCCATGACCAGCTTGCAGCCGCCGACGCCGCCTGCCTCGTTGAAGTCGCGGAAGGCCATCTCGACGGATTTTGCGCCTGCCTTGCCATATTCGCCGGCAGGGCCGGTCAATTCCATCACCACGCCGACTGTGATGTCGCATTCTTGCGCCGTGGCAGGTGCTGCACCGACCGCAAATCCCGCAAGCATGGTCGAAGCCAGGACGAGGCGTTTCATCTGATTTCCCTTGTTCATGTCATTCCCCTTTGTTGAGATTATATTTCATGATGCTGCCGTGACGCCCGGTGCGGTCCCGCTCGAGCGTATAGACGTCGCCTTCCAGCTCGCGTGCACCAGCCATAGCGGCTTCGATCTCCGACAGGTCGGCGTCTGACAGGACGACATTTGAGATGGCGAGGTTTGAGGCGAGGTGATCGCGATTGCGCGCGCCGACAATGACTGCCGTCACACCCGGCCGACGGAGCATGGCATCACTGGCAATCGTGGCGATGTCGGTTGAATGGCGGTCGGCCACTTTGCGAAGTGTTGACAGCAATGCCTGGAACAGATCCCAGCCACCGAGATCATCGATGATCAGCTTGTACTTGGTCAGCGAGCGGTTCTCGAGCGGATGCTCCGGTTCCGTCTGGCCCAACCAGCGGTCGGAGAGGAAGCCGCCGGCGACCGTGCCGTAGCAGAACAGCGCGAAGTCGTGGCGGGCTGCGAGTTCCACCATGCGCTTTTCCGGGCGACGGTCGAGCAGCGAATATTGCAGTTGCAGCGAGGTCAGCGGGATCCCGCCATCAAGGATTGCCGTGACATGGTCGCTGTCGAAATTCGTGGCACTGATCTTGTCGATCCGCCCATCTTGCTGGAGCTCCTTCAACCAGCCGAGCGTGTCGAGCCAGGCCGGCATCTCGTAGTCCCACCAGTGAAACTGGACGAGATCCAGGCGCTCCATGGCGAGCCGCTTGCGCGACGTGTCGATCACGCCTTCAACATAGGCCTTGGTGATCGTCGGGAGCACGCCGAGATCGGGCACGAACTTCGTATGGACGCGGATGCGATCGAGGGCCGCCTGGCCCAGCATGTCGCGGTAGCGCAGTCGGAAGCGCCCGATCAGGTCCTCCACGCCGGTGTAGATGTCAGCGCAGTCGAAGGTCGTGATGCCGGCCTCGGCGAAGGCCACCATGTCTTCGATGGCCGTCTCTTCATCGATGGCGCCATGCCCACCCGCCAGCTGCCATCCGCCGCGGATGACGCGGGAGATCTCGTAACCGGGGGCGATGGAGATGCGCTGCATGTTAGTCTTTTCCTTCGAGGGGCACGGCTGTCGTGGCGGCATGGCTGAAACGGCGAAGTCCTGTGCGCCGAATTCGCAATCGGGTGGAGCAGTTGGGATCCGGACAGGCGATGTCCGCATCCGTCGTCATCCAGTCATGCGCATGGGTCGGGCGCTGCTTGGCGGCAAGCAGTGGAAGGACGGAGGCGAGGGAGTAAATCGACAGTCCCTGTCCCGGCGGAAGATAGAGCATCTCACCCTGCAGCTCGAAATAGTCGCCGGGCTTGGCGCCGCAGTAGACGGCGCCATTTTCAGGGATCACCACCTCGACACGCAGGTCAAAGAGCTCGAATGTGTCGTCGGTGCCGCTCATTGATGCTTTCCCTCACGCCGCTTCTTCGCCGGCGTCGAGACGCCCGCGCACCAGATCGAAGGAGCGCCCGATATCATTGGAAAGCGCGTTGACCGCAGCCTCTTCATCGCGCGCCTCAAGTGCTTCGATGAGCGTCCAGTGGTGGTTCGTTGCGGCAAGGCCGCCTTGTTCGTCATGGATATGGGCTGCGGCGCGGACCACCGGGCCGGACTGGAGCCAGAGGCTTTCGACCATCGGGATCAGCACACGCGAGGAGGCGGCGCGATAGATCTGGAAATGGAAGCGATGGTTGATTTCAGAGGTGACGGGGCCGACGTCCTGGCCATGCCGCTCAAAAGCCGCCTCGCAATCCCGGTTGATCTGTTTCAGGCTTTCGATGTCTTCCGCCGTCAGTCGATGGCAGGCGAGCGCCACCAGGCGCCCCTCGATCAGGATGCGGGCACGCTCCAGGTCGTCAAGGCGGTCGCGGGTGATCAGCGGTACGCGGACGGAGCGATTGGGCAGAGCCTCCAGGGCCTGTTCTGAGACGAGCCGGCCGAGCGCTTCTCGCACCGGCATGGTGCTCGTCTTCAGCCGATCTGCCATGTCGACGATCCGCAGCATGTCGCCTGCGGCAAAGCCGCCATTGATCAATGTGCGGCGCAGCTGGTCGTAGACGCGATCCTGCAAGGTCTCCCGGCCGACAGGCGTGAGGAAGTCGTCCGATTGGCCAATCGTGTCCGTCATCCCGCCTCCAAGCCTCCCGGAAATATCGGTTGATTTTCGCGTCCACGTAAAGTTTGATCAAACATCACGGATCAAATCAAGGCTCATTTTTGAAGATGGCTGCCGCCCATTCCCAACCATCACGATCGTTTCAGAGTGCCGCAGCATCGCCTGCCATCGAAGCACGGCATCTGACGAAGCACTTCGATGGGCTGACGGTGGTCTCCGACATGTCGCTTCAGCTTGCCCGGGGCGAGATCCTGGGCCTGATCGGCCCGAATGGAGCTGGCAAGACCACCATGTTCAATCTGCTGGCAGGCAGCCTCAAGCCCAGCTCCGGCGAGATCTGGGTCGAGGGGCGTGAAGTGTCGAGCCAAGCGCCGGAGCAGCGCATCGCCCATGGGGTCGCGCGGACCTTTCAGATTCCCCGCCCCTTTCTGGAAATGAGCGTGCTTGAGAACCTGCTGGTCGGTGCTCAGAAGCAGACGGGCGAAGGCCTGTTTGCCAATTTTCTCAAAGCTGGCCTCGTGCGCAGCGAAGAAAAGGCAGCCCTTGAAAAGGCGCATGCGATCCTGGAGTTCGTCACGCTGTCGCGGCTGGCCCATGAACCCGCACGCGTGCTGTCCGGCGGGCAGCGCAAGCTTCTGGAACTCGCGCGCGTCCTGATGGCCGATCCGCAGGTGATCCTGCTCGATGAGCCGGCCGCGGGGGTGAACCCGGCACTGCTCGAAGTGATCATGGAGCGGGTGGTGGCGCTCAACGCGGAGGGCAAGTCCATTCTCCTCATCGAACACAACATGGACATGGTATCGAGGCTCTGCTCCCGGGTGGTGGCGATGGCGCTCGGCAAGCTGCTTGCCGAGGGTGCGCCGGCAGATGTGGCGGCCAATCCTGCCGTCATCGAAGCCTATCTTGGCGGTGGTGCATGATCGACCCGGTTCTCAACACCTCGGCGCTGGTCGCCGGCTATGAGCCGGACCTTCCCATTGTTCGCGGCGTGGATTTTGCCGTCGCGCAGAGCGAACTCGTCATCCTCTTGGGTCCGAACGGCGCTGGCAAATCCACCTTCGTCAAGGCGATTGCCGGCATGGTACCGGTGCATTCGGGTCGGATTCATCTGGCAGGCCGGGACATCACGGATGTCGCTCCGCACCGCAAACTGGCTGAAGGTCTGGCCTTTGTGCCGCAGACGGATAATGTCTTTGCCAGCATGAGCATTCTGGAAAACCTCCAGATCGCCGTGGCGCTCCTGCCGAAATCAGAGCGTCACCTCGCCATCGAGACGATGCTGACGCGCTTTCCGGATCTTGCCGTCAAGCCGAAGCGCCTGGCAGGCGCACTCTCCGGCGGTCAGCGGCAGATGCTGGCAGTGGCGCGCGCTCTGGCGCTCAATCCGCCGGTTCTCATCCTCGACGAACCATCCGCCGGCCTCTCGCCAAAGATCGTCGGCGAGGTCTTTTCCATGCTGAAGCGCATCAATGGCGAGGGCGTGACGATCGTGCTGGTCGAGCAGAACGTCAAGGCGGCCATGGCGATTGCGGACCGTGCCGTCATTCTGGCCGAAGGGCAGATCCACCACGAGGGGACGCCTGCCGATCTCGCCGATGATCCACTCATCGGAAAGATCTATCTTGGCACGACCGGGCGCGCAGCCGGTGAGGTCGCGCCATGAACCCGCAATTCCTGATGGATGGACTGATTGCAGGCGCGATTATCGGCCTGGGTGCAGTTGGTGTCACGCTCACCTATTCGATCCTGCGCTTCTCCAATTTTGCGCATGGTGAGCTTTTGTCCTGGGGTGCCTATCTCGCGCTCGGCATCAGCAGTGCGCTTGGCGTATTGGCAGCAGGGCTTACCACCCCGATTGGGCCGTTCTCCTTCGGTTGGTCGCTGCCGATCGCAGCGGTGCTTGCCATCGCGTTGACGGGGCTCCTGGCGCTCGCCGTGGACGCCGCGCTGTTTTCGAGCTTCCGGCGACGCGGCAGCGCCATCATCATCATGGTCATGGCAAGCTTCGGCGCATCGCTTGCGCTGCGCAGCCTGCTCGAATTCCTGTTCACCTCGAAGCCCGCCTATTTCAGTCAGGGACTGCAGATTGCGATGAAGCTGGGACTTGGCCTCAGAGCGACGCCGGACCAGCTGGCCATGCTGGCCATGGCGCTGATCTCTGTGGTCACCGTTCATCTTGTGATGACGCGGACGGATATCGGCCGGGCCATGCGTGCGGTCAGCGAAAATCCCGGGCTTGCCGGTATCGCTGGCATCGATGTTCGCCGGGTCATCCGAACGGCCTGGTTCCTGGGCGCTGCACTCGCCTGCATCGCCGGCATCATGAGCGGCCTGATCATCCAGATCCGCCCCTATCTCGGGCACGACCTTCTGCTGCCTCTGTTTGCAGCCGCCATTCTCGGGGGTATCGGATCGGTTCCGGGCGCCATGATTGCCGGCCTGTTCATCGGCCTGTCCGAAGCCTTGACGGTCCAGCTCATCGGGGCCGAATGGCGGGCGGCGGTGTCCTTTGCCATCCTGATTGCGGTTCTTCTCGTCCGCCCCCGCGGCCTGTTCGGAAAAGCGACATGAGCATCGATCTTATCGCCTATGGCGCCTTCTTCCTCACCATGGCCTTCACCTATGCGATCATCTGCTTGGGGCTGAATGTTCAGTGGGGCATGACGGGACTGTTCAATGTCGGGATCGCCGCATTCGTCGCGGTCGGTGCCTATACCTCCGCCATCCTCACCACGCCGGACACGGCTGAGCGCTTTGGCGGCTTCGGCATGCCGATTGCCGTTGGGTGGCTGGGAGCTGCCATCGTCTCAGGCGCGCTTTCCTGGGCTGTCGGCGCGCTGACGATCCGGCTCAGATCCGACTATCTGGCCATCGCAACCTTCGGCGTCGCCGTCACCGTTCAGCTCTGCATGCTCAACCTGCAGAGCGTCACTGGCGGGGCCTTCGGGATCGGCTTCATTCCGCGTCCCTTCGCCGATCTGCAGGGCAATGCGCTGCTTTTCAGTCTGGCCAATTGCGGCCTCATGGCCCTCGTTGTCCTGGTCCTCTATCTCGGGCTGCAGCATTTGTCGCGCAGCCCCTGGGGACGTGTCTTGCGGGCGATCCGTGAAGACGAGGTGGCCGCGCAGGCGCTGGGCAAGCGGCCGGTTCGCTTTCGCCTGCAGGCCTTCACCGTCGGCGGCGCTATCATGGGCCTTGCAGGGGCCGCCCAAGCACACTTCATCGGCTTTATCGCGCCCGACAACTATATGCCGGTCCTCACTTTCCAGGTCTGGGCCATGCTGATCGTCGGCGGCTCCGGCAACAATCGCGGTGCCATTGCCGGTGCCATTCTCGTCTGGGGGCTCTGGGCTCTCACGGCCGCTGCCGTCTCCGCCTTCGTTCCGCCTGAGGAACAGGCGCGGGCCGCCGCTTTGCAGATCGTCGCGATCGGCGTCGGGCTCTGCCTCATGCTTCTACTGCGCCCGCGCGGCCTGTTTGGCGAGGTGAGCCCGCTCGCGCGCCTCAGTCGCAACAAACAATCCTGACCATCGAGGAATGATCTCCGTGTCCCAGCATCCCGACCGCATCAATCTCACCCCGGACCTGTCGATCAGCCGTCTTGTCTGCGGCCTCTGGCAGGTTGCGGACATCGAAAAGAATGGTGATACGGTCGATCCGGAGCAGGGGGCTGATGCACTGCAGGCCTATGCAGAGGCCGGGTTCGACAGTTTCGACATGGCCGATCACTATGGATCGGCGGAGATCATCACCGGCCATCTCCTGAAGCGCTATGCCGCTGGCGACAAGCGACCGGTGGCCTTCACGAAATGGTGCCCTGAGCCTGGTCCGATGACGCGCGATGTGGTGCGCCGGGGTGTGGAGGACAGACTTGCCCGCCTTGGCGTCGACAAGGTCGACCTTCTGCAATTCCATTGGTGGACATTCGAACACCCGGCCTGGCTCGATGCGCTGCATGAAATGCAGGCAATGAAGGAGGAGGGCCTGATCGGCGCCCTTGGCCTCACCAATTTCGATGCCGCGCATCTCAATCTTGCACTGTCAGACGGGATCGAGATCGCCAGCAACCAGGTTTCCTTTTCCCTGATCGACAGGCGAGCTGCTGACGATTTGTCGTCCCTTTGCCTCAGGCGCGGCGTGAAGCTTCTGGCCTATGGCACGCTCTGCGGCGGCTTTCTGTCGGAGAAGTGGCTCGGTCAGGCGGAGCCTGCGTCGATCCCCGACTGGAGCAGGTCGAAATACAAACGCTTCATCGATACGGCCGGCGGATGGAGCGTCTATCAGGGTATACTGCAGGCGGCATCCACGATCGCCCGCAAGCACGGGGTCTCGATCTCCAACGTTGCCAGCCGCTGGGTCCTTGAACATCCGGCCGTTGCCGCGACGATCATCGGGGCGCGGCTCGGTGAAAACGAGCACCGCAACGACAACCTGAAGGTCTTTACCTTCGAACTGGATGCAGGTGACCGGGCTCTGCTCGACAGCGCCTTTACTGAGGCCTCACAGATTCCCGGCGATTGCGGCGATGAGTATCGCAAGCCTCCCTTCCTCACGGCATCCGGCGACCTCAGCCATCACCTCGATGCGATCCCGTCCGTCTACACGGCGGTACCGGTGCCGGGGCGCGAGGACCGCCTGCGGGTTTCCTCCGGCAGCATCTGGGAGCCGCTGGCCGGTTACAGCCGCGCCGTGCGGGTCGGCGACCGGATCCTGGTATCGGGTACGACGGCGACCCACGGCAGTAACCGTTGTGTGGCACCCGGCGATCCGGGCGCACAGGCAACCTATATTCTCGACAAGATCGCGGCTTCCATCTCGGCTCTCGGAGGCAAGATGGAGGATGTCGTCCGCACGCGGATCTATCTCAAGGATGCGTCACAATGGGAGCCCGTCTCTCGTGCGCATGGCCGCTTCTTCTCCGAGGTCTTGCCGGCGAACACCTTGATCGAAGCCGGTGCGCTTGTCGGCGAGTATGAAGTCGAGATTGAAGCGGAAGCCGTGGTTTAGGTTTTCCTGGCGGACTGCAGCAGAGAAGCGCCGCCTGTCTATCTAGCTAGGGCCTCACTGAGGCGACCGAATTGGTGTCCGCAATCAGGTTTGACCGCTTGCGGCTCTGATACTGTCCTTGTCCGGCATCGACGACAGAGCCGCGCTCCATGATCGTCTGGCCGCGAACGAGCAGACGTACCGGCCAACCCTGAATTTCCAGGCCTTCATAGGGCGTGTAGTCGGCACCGTGCTGGAGGATCTCGTTGGTCAGGGTCACGCGCTCTCGCGGATCCCAGAGCGCGATGTCGGCATCCGAGCCGATCGCGATCGTGCCCTTTTGCGGGTACATGCCGTAGAGCTTTGCATGGTTGGTCGATGTGACCGCGACGAAGCGGTTGATGTCGATCCGGCCCTTCATCACGCCTTCGGAGAAGAGGATCGGCAGGCGCGTCGCCACACCTGGAATGCCGTTCGGAATCCAGCGGAAATGCCGCTTGCCCTTTTCGTTGAGCTTCCCCTCGGGATCGTCGAAGCGGAAGGGGCAGTGGTCGGAGGAGAACAGGTCGAAGACGCCCTGTTCGAGCCCCTCCCAGCAGGCATCCTGGCTCGGCTTGTCGCGCGGCGGCGGGGAGCAGACGAATTTCGCGCCATCCATGCCTTCAAGATCAAGGTCGTCGGCGGTCAGCATCAGATATTGCGGGCAGGTCTCGCCAGCGATCTTCTGGCCACGCTGACGAGCTCTGCGGATTTCCTCCATCGCCTCGCGGTTGGAGACATGCACGATGACGATCGGCACGTCGACGATTTCGGCGAGTGACAGCGCCCGGTGGGTCGCCTCGCGCTCAGCGGCCACGGGGCGGGTGGTTGCATGGTATTTCGGCGCGAGTTTCCCCTCTTCTTCATGCCGGCCGATCAGGTAGCGGATCGCGTCTTCGTTCTCGCAATGGACCATGACCAGGGCGCCGGTGCGTCGTGCCGTATCCAGCGTCGCCAGGATCTCGTCGTCTCGTAGGCGCAGGCCCTCATAGGTCATGAAGACCTTGAGCGAGGTGTAGCCGTCCTCCACGAGGGCCGGCAGTTCCTGGCCGAGCACTTCTGCTGTCGGATCCGTGATCACCAGGTGGAAGGAAACGTCGACATGGCATTTTCCGTCGGCCTTGGCATGGTAGATCTTCAAAGCTTCGCGCAGGGACTGACCCTTTTCCTGCATGCAGAAGGCCAAGACCGTGCTGTTGCCGCCGATCGCTGCAGACCGCGTGCCGCTGTCGAAATCATCCGCCATGACGATGCCGTCGCCCGAGGGCTGGTCGAGATGCACATGGCTGTCGATGCCGCCGGGAAGCACGAAGAGGCCGGTCGCGTCGATGACCTCATCGGCTTCTGTCAGGTCTGCTGCCAGCGCCACGATCCGGCCGTCCCTGATGCCGACATCGCTCACAAATGTGTCGCTTGCCGTCACCACCGTTCCGTTGCGGATCACCGTATCGAAGCGCATCAGTCAGTCCCTTTTCGTTTAGCTTCAGCTCGCCTTGGCGAGGCCGGCCTCACCGGCGAGGATGGTGTCGAGAGCGTTGGTGAAGCGGTCGACTTCCTCGATCGTGTTGTAATGCACCATCGAGACGCGCAGCATGCCGCCATGGTCGGTCAGCCCAAGATATTCGGCAAGCCGGCGCGAATGGAAGTCTCCGAAGCGCATGGCGATCTTCTCGGCATCCATGGCCTTGCAGAGGTCGGCCGCCTCGCGCCCGTCGAAGCGGAAGGCAATGGTGGGCACACGTTTGCTGTCGCGGTTTACGGACTGGCCGACGATCATGCAGTCATTGCGCGACCGCAGATAGGTGAGCAGGCGTTCGGTGAGCGCATCTTCCTGCGCGGTGATCGCGCCGTAGGCCGCTTCGATCTTCTGTCGGATCGTTCCAGTTTCGCCGGCCTGTTCGCCGAGTGAAACGAGATAGTCGACGATGCCGCATGTGGAGTACGCGAGCTCATAGTTGGGATTGCCCGGCTCCAGTTTTCCCGGCACTTTGTCGCGGCCGTAGAAGTAATGATAAAGCGTGTCGAGCTCGAGCAGCAGGTCGTATTTGCCGTACATCAGCGCGTAATGCGGGCCGTAGGTTTTGTAGAGGCTGAAGACATAGTAGTCGACGTCGAAGGCCTGAACGTCGACGGCACGATGGGGGGCGTAGGCGACGGCATCGACGCAGATCTTGGCGCCGCGGGCATGGACGAAATCGGCGATCTCGCGGATCGGGTTGATCGAGCCGAGGATGTTCGAGCAATGGGTGACGCAGACGAGCTTCGTGCGCTCGCTCATCAGGGGCGCAAGATCGGTGAGGTCGAGTGCCAGCGTTTCCGTGTTCAGCGGCCAGATCTTCAAGATCACGCCGCGTTCCTGCAGCCGGTCCCAGGGGCCGATATTGGATTCGTGATCCGAGATCGTGATGATGATCTCGTCGCCGGCCGTCAGCTGGCTGTGCATGGCACGGGCAAGGTTCTGCAAGAGCGCCGTCGTCGAATTGCCGAACACGATCTCTTCCGGACGGTTCGCATTGACGAGATGCATGGCGGCGGTTCGCGACTCCAAGAGGGCGGCCGCGGCGGCTTGGGAGACCTCGTAGGAGCCGCCAATCTGGACATTCTTGTCGAAGAGGAAGGTGTTGATCCGCTCGACGGCGCTTTTGAGGATCTGGGAGCCTCCCGCATTGTCGAAGAAGGTCCAGCCACGGGCGAGGCCCGGGAACTGGCTGCGCACATAGTCGAGATCGAGCGGCTTGGCGGAAGGGGCTGGCATTGCGGGGTGTCCTCCAATGTATTTTCTTGTTCAGTGATTGAGGACTGCGCGCAGGAAGCCGCGCGTCCGTTCATGCTGTGGGGCGTCGAAGATTTCGGCCGGCGCTCCGCTTTCAACCAGCCGCCCGCCATCCATGAAAATCACCCGGTCTGCGACTTGGCGGGCGAAACCCATTTCGTGGGTGACGACGATCATGGTGACACCGGAGCCTGCGAGCTTGCGCATGACATCGAGCACCTCGCCCACCATCTCCGGGTCGAGCGCCGATGTCGGCTCGTCGAAAAGCAGGACGCGCGGTTCCATGGCCAGCGCCCTGGCGATCGCTACGCGCTGTTGCTGGCCGCCCGAGAGCTGGCCTGGAAACTTCTCGGCTTGCTCGGAGATGCCGACGCGGGCCAGCAGGTCCCGGGCCTTGCGCTCGGCGTCCGCCACGGATGTCCCGCGTACGCGCATCGGGGCGAGCATGACGTTCTTCAAGACGGTCATGTGCGGAAAGAGGTTGAAGGACTGGAAGACCATGCCGACTTCGGCGCGCACCTTGGCAAGCGCCGGACCGGGCTCGACGCGAATGCCGTCGACCGTGATCCGGCTTTCGGGTGCGAAGGCTTCGAGATGATTGATGCAGCGGATCAGCGTCGACTTGCCCGAGCCCGAGGGGCCGATGACGCAGACCACTTCACCTTCTGATACATCGAGGTCGATGTCGTGCAGAACGGTGAACGTGCCATAGGCCTTGGTCAGCCCACGGATCGAGATAAGGGGCGCAGTGGTTCCGGTCATCAGCGTTTCCCCCGGCTGAAATGTTTCTCGAGGCGTGAGACGATCGCGACCATCGGCCAGAGGAGCGCGATGTAGATGAGTGCTGCGCCAATCAGCGGCGTCGGATTGGCGGCAAGCGCCTGGGCCTGGGTGGCCTGCTTGAGGAGATCCGGCATGGCGACGACTGAGGCGAGCGCCGTATCCTTCATGACGTTGATGCAATTGTTGGTGAGCGGCGGAATGACGATGCGGATCGCCTGGGGCAGGATCACGTCGACCATGGTGTGGCGGTTTGAAAGTCCTAGGGCTGCTGAGGCCTCGAACTGGCCATGCGGGATGGCCTCGATGCCGGCGCGGAAGATCTCCGCCGTGTAGGCTGCCGATACCAGCGACAGCGCCGTCACTGCCGACAGGAAAGGCGAGAGCCGGATGCCGACGAAGGGCAGGGCGTAGTAGACGACGATCAGAAGCACCAGAAGCGGGATCGACCGGAAGATGTCGATATAGACGCGGATAAGAACCTTGAAGAAGGCCGGTGCGTAGAGGCGCGCAACTGCCAGGAACAGGCCGCCGGCAAGGCCGACCAGAATGCTCGTCACCCCAATCTGGAGTGTGACCAGCAGCCCCCAGAGCAGAGCAGGAAGGCTGTCGGCGAGGACGTCGAGATTGAAGAAGGTATTGATGAGTGTCATGCCGCATCGGCTCCCCTGGCAAACCGGCGGAACGAGACTGTTCCGCCGGTCGCGTTTCGAGCTTTACTTGCCCTTGGGCATGTCGAGCACGGTGACGGTCGAGGTGGTGTCCTCGGCCTTCGCGCCGAACCAGGTCTCATGCAGCTTGGCGATGAAGCCTTCCTGCTTGAGCGTGGTGATGACGGCGTTGACTTCGGTTGCGAGCGGATCGTTCTTGTTGAACATGATCGAGTATTTCTCGCCGGTCGGGATGCGCTCAACCACCTTCAGTTCCGGCTTGTCCTTCACGTAGTACAGGAGGGCCGGGATGTCGGAGATATAGCCATCGACGCGGCCGGCGACGAGGTCGAGCATGGCCGGTTGCAGGCCTTCGAAGCGGCGGATCTCGCCAAGTTTGTATTCGCCCTTGTTGGCATCAGCCCACATGTCGCCAGTCGAGCCGGTGTCGACGCCGACGACCTTCTCGCCCATGTCCTTGAGGCCCGTGATGCCGGAGGCGGCGGTGACGGTCAGGGACTGGTCGCTGTCATAATAGGGCTGGGCGAAGGAGACGGATTCGAGGCGCTTCTCGGTGATGGTGATCGACGAGATCGCCATGTTGATGCGACCGGACTGGACCGCCGGGAAGAGGCCGTTGAACGGCGTGTTGACGAATTCGACAGTCTTGCCGAGGCGCTTGGCGATCTCGTTGACGAGATCGACCTCGAAGCCTGTGACCTTGCCACTGGCGTCTTCGAATTCCCACGGGACGTTGCCGATATTGGCGCCGACGGTCAGGTCGGCGGCATGGGCGGAGGTGCCAAATGCGGCCAGCAAGCCCGCGAAGATGGATGCTTTAAATGTGGTTGAACGTGTCATGAGAGTTCCCCTTGTTTTTTGAACATGACTCAATCTACATTGGTCTAACTGGTCAGACCAGTCAGGCCAAACAAGCATGCTGCTTTGTGCTTGGCAAGAGGATGGCGAAAAAAATAGATTGCGCGTTGAAGCACGCCGCCAGGGAAGGGACTGCATGTTCAACAAGACGCTCGTTCCGCAGTCCGTGGCACGCGAAATCCAGGGTATGATCCAGTCCGGGCAGCTGAAGCCGGGCGAGAAGATCCCCTCCCAGCGGGAGTTTTCCCAGAAGTTCGGCATTAGCCGGGCCTCGCTGCGCGAAGCACTGCTGACGCTGGAAACGCTGGGGCTTTTGAAGACCGAAGCTGGGCGAGGCACCTTCGTTGCAAGCCCTTCTGCGCCGAGCTCGGGTGCGGCCGGTCACATGGCGCCCTGGCGCTATTCCGACAGCTATTCCGTCTTTGACGTCTTCCAGACCCGCATCCTGCTTGAGGGCGAGATCGCCCGGCTGGCAGCAGGCCGTCTGACCCAGTTACAGCTCGACAAGATGGAGCAGGCGACCCGGACGATGGAAGAGTGCTGGGCAAACCAGGATCTGCTCGCCAATGTCGAGGCGGACCTCGAGTTTCACGGGACCATAGTGTCTGCCTGCTCGAACGCCATGCTGAAGGCGCTGTACCAGGCAGTGCGTGACCAGGTGACCGAAACCCAACGTCAGCCGATCCCGATCACCGACCCGGAGCGTATGCGGGAATCGATCGGCGAGCACCGCAAGATCATCGCGGCGCTCAGGGCCAATGACGGGGCACGGGCGAAACTCGAGATGGAGACCCATATCCGCAACACTGCGCGCTGCGCGGGGTTGGAGCCGTAAGGCGCGGCTGCGAGGCAGCACTCAGACAGAACTTTTTGCCCCGCCATCCACCCGGATCTTGGTTCGTGCCAGTCGTTGAACCCCTCGGCTCAGGAAGCTCCGGCCACAAGCCGCGCTTGATCGCGGTATTGCCTTGGATCTGGTACGGGGACTGCTGCCATCAGCGCCCGGGTATAGTCATCGCTCGGATTTTCGAAGACCGCACGGCGGGTGCCGATCTCGACGATCTGGCCGCCTCGCATGACGGCGACATGGTGTGACATCTTCTCGATGACGGCCATGTCGTGGGAGATGAAGAGATAGGCAAGCCCCATCTGTTCCTGCAGTTCGAGCATCAGGTCGAGAACCCTCGCGCGCACGGAGACATCGAGCGCTGCGACGCTTTCATCCGCCACGATCAGCTTCGGCTCGAGGGCAAGCGCCCGGGCGATGCAGATGCGTTGCCGCTGGCCGCCGGAAAATTCGTGAGGATAGCGCTCGGCAGCATCCGGTGTGAGGCCTACGCGTTTGAGCAATTCCGCAACGCGATCTCGGTGTTCGGTGCTGTCGCCGATACCGTGGATGACCAGGGGTTCGGCGATTGCGGCGCCAATGCTCATACGGGGATCGAGCGACGCATAGGGGTCCTGGAAGATCATCTGGGCGGCGCGGCGGATCGGGCGCATGATTGCGCTCGATGAGGGCGTTACCTCCTGGCCTGCGATCCGAACGCTTCCCTCGAAGGGGATAAGCCCGAGGACGGCCTTGCCGGTGGTGGATTTGCCGGAGCCGCTTTCACCAACGAGCCCCAGCGTTTCCCCCGCCTTGAGCTTGAAGCTCACATTCTTGACCGTCGGCTCCGGTTGTGGCCCGCGTCGAAGCCAACCGGTTTTCCGGCCATAGGTCACGCTGAGGTCGGCAACGTCCAGAATGGGGCTTGGTACCGCAGGGGCCACCGTGGGGACCGCTGTCACCCGCGGTGGTATGTCCGTGCCGGCATGGGCGCCTAGGCGGGGGACGGCCGCCAGCAATTGTTGGGTATAGGGATCGGAAGGGCGCTCGAAGATGTCGGTCGATGTCCCATGCTCGACAATCCTGCCTGACTTCATGATCGCCACGCGGTCGGCCATTTCCGCGACCACGCCCATGTCATGGGTGATCATCAGGATCGAGGTCTGAAACTCGTGCCGCAGTTCGCGCATCAGTTTGAGGATCTGCGCCTGGACGGTCACATCGAGCGCTGTGGTGGGCTCGTCGGCGATCAGCACTTTCGGGCGGCATGAGAGTGCCATGGCGATCATCACGCGCTGGCGCATGCCGCCGGAGAGTTCATGCGGATACTGCGTCAGCCGGCGGGCCGGATCGCTCATCCGCACGGCATCGAGCATCTGGCGGGCGATGGTCTCGGGACTTTCGGTCAGATTTTTCCGGTGTTCCCGGATCGCTTCCGTCAGCTGGGCGCCGACAGTCATCACCGGATTGAGTGATGTCATCGGCTCCTGGAAGATCATCGCGATATCGCCGCCGCGGATGCTGCGCATCATCCTCTCGGACTTGCGGGTCAACTCCGACCCGTCAAGAAGGATTTCGCCTGAGGTGACGCGCAGCGACGCCTTGGGCAAGAGGCCCATGATGGCGAGCGAGGTCACCGACTTGCCAGAGCCGGACTCTCCCGCCAGACACAGCGTCTCCCCGGCAGCCAGATCGATGGACACCCGGTCGAGGATGCGCTTCAGGCCGGTTGGGGTCCGGGCGTCGACCGAGAGTTCCTTGACGGAGATGACCGGACCCTGGTCCTGACTTTGCTCGGTCACGAAAGAACGATCCTCGGGAAATAGAAGGACACGACCCAGTTGGGCATGTCGACGATTTCGCTGATCCTGAGGTCTCCGCAGACCGAGCAGAGCATGTAGGCGTCGACCGGGTTCATGCCGTGTTCGGCTGTGAGCAGATCGATCATCCGCATGACGGCTTCCTGCGCACCGGTCATCAGGTCGGGGCCGATGCCGGTGGTCACTTCGTAACCGGCGCCATCGAGATGGCGGGTGACGGGTTCGGTCGTCGTGAAGCGCGGTGACTTCAGATTGGCGCCTTTGACCAGATCAAGCGTCAGTTCGACGTTCATCTGGCTTTCGATTGCGGTTCCGCAGACTTCGCCGTCGCCCTGCGCGGCATGCGTGTCGCCGACCGAAAAGAGTGCGCCCTGTACTTCGATCGGAAGATAGAGCGTCACGCCCGAGGTCAGGTCGCGGATGTCCATGTTGCCGCCAACGCGACGGGGCGGGACGACCGAGTGAAGCCCGGCCTTTGCCGGTGCGACGCCGATCGTGCCGGTGAAGGGCTTGAGCGGCACTTTTCCGCCGGGGCCATAGGCGGCCGGGGCCATCGAGGCGGTGTCGTAGGACCAGACATGCAGCGCCGGATCCTTGAACTGGTCTGCAAGAAGACCGAAGCCCGGGATATTCGCGGTCCAGCCATGGCCGGACGGATGGAACTTGCGGATCGTTACCTTCAGGGCGTCGCCCGGCTCTGCGCCTTCGACATAGACGGGGCCCGAAACCGGATTGATCTTGCCGAAATCCAGGTTGGCGAGCGTGTCGAGTGTCGCGTCGGCTCCGAGCTGTCCGCCGGAGGAATCCAGGCATTCGAACAGGATCGTTTCGCCCGGCTTGGCGACGAGGGCAGGGGAGAAGTCCTTGTTCCAGCCAAAGTTATGCTGGGCCCGGTGAATGGTGTGGTTGCAGGCGACGCACATGATGATGCCTCAAGTGTTTTTCGTGTGTTTCCTCAGGCGCTGCCCCCTCGGTCAGGAGGGGGCAGCAAGGGCAGTTGCGTTACTGCTTCACGAAGATCGCGTCGTAATTGATGACGCGGGTCGGATCGATATAGATGTTGTCAGGGCCGCCCATGCGTGCCGACTTGGCAACGACACGACGTTCGTTGATGACCGGCACCCAAGGCGCATCCGCCATGATGTCAGTGAAGATCTTGCCCCAGGCTGCCTGACGCTCGGCAACCTTGGCCGGATCGGACATCGAGTCGGCTTCGATCGCCCGCTTGTCGAGCGCCTCGTTGCAATACCATGACCAGTTCCAGCCGCCCTGGACCGCGCCGCCGCAGCCGAGGATCGGGCCGTAGAAGTTGGACGGATCCGGGAAGTCGGCGATCCAGGCCATGCCGCCGGACCAGATCATCGGGGCTTCGCCTTCGGTGCCACCGGCCGCGATGACATTGCCCTGCGCCAGCGCACGGACTTCGGCCTTGACGCCGATGGCCGCCAGATCCTGCTGGATCGCCTGGGCGATACGAGGCTGCGGATCGGTGTTGGTGGAGTAGAGCACCGTTTCGAAGCCGTCGGGGAAGCCGGCTTCGGCCAGCAGGGCCTTGGCCTTTTCAACGTCGAAGGCATAGCCGGTGAAGGCCTTGTCATAACCCGGCATCAGCGGCGGCAAGGGCTGGTTTGCAGGTGTTGCGCGACCGTTGAGGATGCGGGTGATGCGCTCCTTGTTGACGGCCATGTTGATCGCCTGGCGGACCTTCACGTCGTCGAGTGGCTTGATCTTGGTGTTCAGCGTCAGATAGCCGGTATGCAGCTGTTCGCCGTCGACGATCATCTGCGCGCCTTCAGGCGAGTTCTTGATTTCGAGGAACTTGGCCGGTGGAATGCCGTCGCCAGCAATGTCGATCTCGCCCTGCTGCAGACGCAGGAGAGCGACGAGCGGCTCCTGGCCGACTTCGACCGTCACCTTGTCGATGTAAGGCAGGTCCTTGTTGAAGTAGTCAGGATTGCGGTCGAAGACGAGCCGCTGGCCGATTGTCCAGTCCTTCAGGATGAAGGTGCCGGATCCGACTGGCTTTTTGCCGAAGTCGCCAGCTGCCGCTTCCACGGCTTCCTTCGGCACGACCGAGGCGAAGTTGATCGCCAGCACGTGCAGGAAGGTGGCATCCGGACGCGATAGCTTGAAGACCACCGTCATCTCATCAGGCGTTTCGATGCCCGACAGGGTTTCGGACGTACCGCCGGATACGGCATCGAAGCCGGTGATGGCGCCGAAGAAGCCGGCACCCGGGCCCTGCGTCTTCGGATTGACGGCGCGTTCGATCGAATACTTGACGTCTGAGGCGACGACGGCGCGGCCGTTGGAGAACTTAACGCCCGGACGGAGCTTGAAGGTGTAGGTCAGGCCATCGGCAGAGACGTCGAAGCTTTCGGCGAGGGACGGCACGAGATTGGCGGTACCCGGCTCATAATCCATGAGGCGGGAATAGAGGCTCTTGATCATCGACCAGTTGACCCAGTCATAGCCGATGGCCGGGTCGAGCGTCGTGATGTCGTCCTTGTAGGTGACGACGATGTCGCCACCCTTTGCGGGCGTATCCTGGGCGCTGGCCGAAAACGGCATCAGCGCCATAAGGGCGGCGGCGGTTGAGTTGAGAAGCATACTTCTGAACATTGAACGTTCCCCTTTTGTCGTTAGGCTTCAGTGTGAGCGGATACGCGGGTCGATGACCGGCGCAATCAGGTCGGCAATCAGATTGCCGGTGATGATGGCGAGAGCGGAGGTGAGCGTGACGCCCATGATGATCGGGATGTCCACTTGCTGGATGGCCTGCCAGGCAAGCTGGCCGATGCCGGGCCAGCCGTAGACGGCCTCGACCACGACCACGCCGCCCATGAACTGGCCGATATCGATGCCGATCATCGCGATGATCGGCAGGATGGCATTGGGCAGGACATGGCGGAGGATCACACGGGCTCCGGAAAGTCCCTTGGCGCGCGCGGTGCGGATATAGTCCTGGTTCAGCACGTCGATCATCGCCGAGCGCACCATGCGGGCATACCAGCCGGCCCCAAGCATGCCGAGCGTGACGGCTGGCAGGACCACATGGGCGGCGGTTCCATAGCCGGACATCGGAAACCAGCCGAGCGTGGCGGCAAAGACATAGAGGAGGAGCAGGGCCACGACGAATTGCGGGGCCGACACCCCGACAAAGGCGGACATCATGACCGTGCGGTCGAGAAGGCCGCCGCGATTGAGGGCTGCAATAGAGCCGAGGATCACGCCAAGCAATACCTCAAGGAATATGCCAGCGGCCATCAGTGTGAGCGTTGCCGGCAACCGGGCCGCAATGAGTGTCACCACCTCGGTCTTCTGGGCATAGGAACGGCCGAGGTCTCCCTGGACCAACCCGCCGACATATTGGGCAAACTGGACGGGCAGCGGCTGGTCGAGGCCGAGTTCGCGCCGGATGTTTTCGACCGTCTGGGCCGTGGCGCTCCGCCCGGCGAGCATGCGCGCGGGGTCTGCCGGGAGAGCGTAAAGCAGCACGAAGGTGATCGCTGCCACGCCGAACAGGATCAGCACGGATTGGACCAGACGTTGTCCCAAGACAGCCAACATCAGCCTCTTCCTCTCTGCGTCGGATCAAGGATGTCGCGCAAAGCGTCACCCACCAGGTTGAAGGCGAGTGCTGTCAGCAGGATCACAGCGCCTGGGAAGAAGACCAGCCAGGGGGCAGCCTGGAAGTAGCTCTGGCTCTCGAAGATGATGTTGCCCCAGGACGGATCAGGCGGCTGAACACCGATGCCGAGGAAGGAGAGCGTGGCCTCCAGAAGCACTGTCGTCGCGATCCCGAGCGTGCCCCAGACGATGGCAGTCGGCACCAGATGGGGCAGGATGTGCAGGAAGAGAATGCGGGCGTGACCGGCGCCCAGCGACCGTTCGGCCAGAATGAAGTCACGCTCCACCAGTCCGCGGGTCTCGGTGTAGACGATGCGCGCGACCTGAACCCAATTGACGAGCGCGATCACCAAAGCGACGATCCAGAGGCTGGGTTTCAGAAGGGCTGCGAGGACGATGGCGAGCAGCAGCGCCGGGAAGGCCATCATCAGATCGGTGAAGCGCATGATGAGATTGCCGGCCCAGCCGCGGAGATAGCCGGCCATGATGCCCACGAGAAGTCCGATCGAGACCGCGACGCCATTGGCAACGAGGCCGATGATCAGCGATGTCCGCGCGCCGAAAAGCATGCGGGAGAGGAGATCGCGACCGAGCGTATCGGTCCCGAGCACGAATGGACCGCCGGGCGGCATGGGGGCACCCTCGAGGGTCAGGCCGTCAAACATCTGCTCATTGGGGTCGAATGGGGCAAAGAGCGGGGCACCGAGCGCCGCCAAGATGACCAGAGCGATGACGATCAGGCCGAACAGGGCCGCGGGCTGGCGACCGATTTCCTTGAAGATCCGCATTAGCCTGCCTCGCACAGTGTTTCGAGCCCGCCGACCAAGAGCGCTGCCAGTTGTTCAAGTGGAATGCGGCGTCGCATGGCGCAGGTTCTGAGCAGGACATAAGCCTGCTCGTCGTCGATCTGCCGTTCGGTCTTCAGGCGATTGACCGCGGCAAAGACAATGGGGCGCAGCTTCAAGCGCTCTTCAAGTCTGGCGATCCGCGCCTCATCCTCAAGGCGCTGCTCGTAAGCGCTGACGGCAAGCACCAGAGCCGGGTAAATGGTCGAGGCCGAAACGGGCTTCGGAATGAAGGATGTCGCTCCGCAGTCGATTGCCCAGGCAATCCGTCCTGGGGCTTCAGAGCCCAGGAGGGCCGCAACCGGACGCGCGGGTTTGCGCCGTGCCCAAGGCAGGAGCTCGTCCCAACCGCGATCCGCGTCGACGATCACGAGATCAGGCAAATGCTCCTCCGCCAGAGGGAGCCACTGGAGAGACGAGGAAATCCCGAGCAGAGCGAGCTGGCGGCGCAGCTTTTCGGTGTTCGGGTCGTCCTCTGCGAGGATCACGACGCGCCAGCCTGTAAAGTTCGGCGTCTTGGCGATCATGACACCACCCTCAACAGAGGTTCACGACGCGTGCTGCCGCCGGTGAGGTAGGGATCGGCGGCCAAGGGCTGCCGCGAGGCAATCACGTCAAATCCGCGCTCGGCATTGATGCGGCCGAGCAGGAAAGGGAGGGCAGCGTGATTAGTTGCCGGATCGACGGTCATTGCGCCGAAGAGGCCAGGCCATGTCCGGCCGTGGACCTGTCGACGCACAGTCGCGGGGTCGCTGGCGGCCGATGCCTCGATGGCGGCGATGCACATTGTGACCGCAGTATAGGCGCTGGCGAAGATGCTGGAGACGCGTCGCGTCTCGGGTTTGAAGGCGCGAAGGCGTGCTTTGAAGTCGCGGTTTTCGGCGCTGTCGAGCGTGTCGAAATAGGAGGCGGCGCAAAGCTGGCCGGTCGCAGCACCCGCTGCAACTTCATCCAGTTCGCTTTCCTGCAGGTCGCAGCTCGCCACGGGGCAATTCTCGGGAAGGAAGGCCGGGTCGCGTTTGCCGAGTTCGTGCATGGCCTCCAGGAAGGCATAGCTCGACGGGCCGATGAGATTGTTGAGGATGAAGCTCGGGCGTTTTTCCGCGATGTCGGCAATGATGCGCTCGACGGCCGTTTCCTCGAGCGGCAGGTAGCGTTCGCCGAGCACGGTGCCGCCGGCATTGGCGACAAGTTCGCGCGCCAGCCGGTTCATTTCCCAGCCCCAGACATAGTTTGCCCCGACGAGATACGGGCGGGTGCCGTAGCGGGGGACAAGATGTTCGAAGAGGGGGATCAGATGCTGGTTCGGACAGCCGCCGATATAGATGACGTTCTCATTGGCCTCGAAGCCTTCATAGGGGCACATGTACCACAAGAGGCCGTCGTGTTTCTCGACCAGCGGCAGCACTTCCTTGCGCGCGGCGGACGTGATGGTGCCGATGATGTGTCGGCATCCGCTGTCGCGGATCAGGCTGCGTGCGCCTTCCAGATATGCGGCGAGATCGGCATGGGGATCGAAAAAGACCGGCTGGACGCGGGTGCCGCCGGCATTTCTGTATTCATGGAAGGCGAATTCCACGCCGTCGAAAGCATCGCGGCCCATGGCCCCATAAGGCCCGGTCGTCGAATAGAGAATGCCGATCTTCACTGGGTCCAGCATGTGCTTTCCAAACGCAAAAAAACCCACAACGCGGGTCCCGGCGATCGGGGCGTTGTGGGGCGATATTGCCCGTTGACGGATGTCGTCGATTTGAGAATTCTTGGGCTCGATGCCCATATGGTGTGCATGATTAAAATATGCCCACCCGATCTTTGTCAAGCAGAGACAGGGTGCGCAAACTTGAAAATTCAGAGGCGCGCTGATTTGTCTACCAGTGCCCCTGGTTTCCGCAGGATGTGGGACGTTTGACTTTTCTTGGAGTAGGCGCCGTCATGCTGAGGCGGGTCGAAACGGCCTACGATACACGTCCTCCACAGCGCTGGATCCGAGCCTCCCACACCATGCCGAGCAAAGCCTCAGGCTCTGGCAGAGGCGACTGGGTCAGGTAGGCCTGCCGATATCGCCTCAATCGTTTGCTGTCGGTCGTGCCATTCTCCTCCCCGGGTGAATATTCAGATGGCCTTCGACCGCAACTCCTCATCTACGGCGAAGGATGGCGTCAGCCGGTTGTCAGGCGGCTCGGTCAAGCTTGTGATCATGGGGATCAGCCCGGCTATCGAGTGCACCGGTTCAATCGCGGCGACATAGCGGTCGCGGCGCAGCAGGAGTGCCGTGTCGAGGCAGTCGCGGAACGGTTTTTCCGAAAAGAAGCGGCTGCTGTCGCGAACGACGGGGAACGGGGCCGAAGCTGGGTTCGTCCATTCTGGCGTCAGGCCGATGACCGCGCAGCCCAGCTTTTGCAGGCGGTCCAGCATTTCCGGGTCGAGCCAGCGCTCGGGTGCTTCGGAAAAGATCAGCATCACCGGTCGATCAGGAAGCAGCGTGTCGAGCAAGATCTGCTGGCGATCGATGGCGGTCACGAGCGGCTGCGGGATCATCCGGCCAATGGCCGCAGCGCCCGGAGCGTTCGGGCTCGGTCGGATCAGACCGGCCGAAAATCTCGGTTTCGGCTTATATTTCATCTGGGCGAAGTAATCCCGGGCCGGGCCGTAGAGGCCAAGAAAACGGAAGCCCATACGGATCAGTCTGCCCCGTTGGACCGAGGCCGGCATCATGATCTTGCCCATGCGGAGCGCGAGTTCGATCATCGACCACGCATGCGGTTTGCGTTCGGCCTCATAGCTCTCAAGAAGATCTTCCGGGTCTGCCATTCGCAGCGCTTCATCGAGCTTCCAGGCAAGATTGTGCGCGTCGCGCAGGCCGCTGTTCATCCCCTGTCCAGCAAAGGGTGGCGTGAGATGCGCGGCATCGCCTGCCAGGAAGATGCGCCCTTGGCGCCAGCGGGCAGCGATCCGGGCGTGGAAGGTGTAGACCTTCTGGCGCCTGATGGGCTCGTCGCCATCTGGGCCGATTTCGGCCAGAAGCCTGCGGGCAAAGCTCTCTTCCTCGGCCTCCTCTGTGGTTTCGCCGGGGTTGAGCTTGAATTCGTAGCGGCGGATGCCGCCTGGGCCGGGCAGGGTAATGACCGAGCGGCGCGGATCGCAGAACACTTCCGTGTGGAAGCAGCGATTACGTGTCGAGTGCAGATCGACGATCAGCCAGGGTTCCCGGAAGGTCGAACCTTCGAGCTGTATGCGCAGTGCCTTGCGCACTGCGGATCTTCCGCCATCGGCGGCCACCATATAGCGAGCCCGCAATTTTCGTGTCTGCCCGCCTGTCGTGATCTCGGCAAGCACATGGTCGCTGTCCTGGTGAAAGGCTGCCAACTCCGCCCCGAAGACGGGTGTCACGCTCGGGTGCCGGGCCAGGGCTTTCCGCAGCGTCGCTTCAAAGACCGGCTGTTCGAAGGCGTTGCGCTTGTCGAAGCCGTATTCCTTGACATGCGGCTTTACCTCGGCAAAACGGCGTCCGTCAGGGCCGAGATAGATCGAACCGTATCCCTTCACCGTAATTGCGGCGACCGTCTCTGCCAGTCCGGCCGCCTGCAGCGCGCGCAAGGACTCGTCGTCGATCGAGACGGCGCGGGGTTCCTGCACCGTCGTTTCGTTGCGTTCAACGAGCGTGGTCCTGACGCCCATGGAGCCGAGCAGGTTGGAGAGCAGAAGGCCTGTCGGACCTGCCCCGACCACCAGGACATCCGTCTCCTCCGGGAGGCGCGCCATCACAAGAGGGCCGTTTCTGCGACGACGGTGTTGACCAGCCGGCCAAGTCGGCTGATTTCGACTTCGATCACGTCGCCCACCTTCATGTAGAGCGGTGGCTCGCGGCGGTCTCCGACGCCGCCGGGGGTTCCGGTCAGAATGACATCGCCGGCTGAGAGCGGGGTGTAGGTGGAGATGTAGGCGATGAGCCGCTCCACAGGGAAGATCAGGTCTGCCAGTGTTGCATCCTGCATGACCACGCCGTTCAGGCGCGTCTGGATTGTCAGGCGGCTGTAGTTTCCGACTTCGTCGGGCGTGACCATGAAGGGGCCGAAGCCGCCGGTGCCGGGAAAGGTCTTGCCGGGGCCAAACTGGTGGGTGTGGCGCTGCCAGTCTCTGATGGTGCCGTCATTGTAGCAGGCATAGCCTGCGACATGCTCCAGTGCCTGCTCCTCGGGGATGCAGCGTCCGCCACGGCCGATGATGACCGCCATCTCGCCCTCGAAGTCGAGCTTGTCCGACACGGCAGGCAGCAGCATTGGTTGCCCATGGGCAATCTGGCTGTCCGCATACCGCGTGAACATGGTCGGATGCTTGTTGTCGGGACGCTTCGTCTCGGCGCGGTGCGTCTCGTAGTTGAGGCCGACGCAGAGGATCTTTCCCGCATCCGGCACGACCGGCAGCAATGTCACATCCGAGAGCGCGAAGTCCGCAGGTCTTCCCCGTGCGAAGCTTGCTGCCGCCTGAAGCATGTCGGCTGCAATCAAGGCCTTGAGACTTGCCAATCCGGGGGCAAGCCGTTCCGTCAGATCGACGATGCCGTCATCCGCCAGAATGCCGAAGCCGCATTTCCCAAGCCGCACAAAACTGATGAATTTCATGATCTCTCTCCCTTTTCCCGGCTCAGGATCGCAGAATTGCGTTGCCCCACTTGTTCAGTGTCCGGGGATGTTGCGGCCAGTCGATCACGTCGCGATCGTAGATCGTCTCCAGTTCAGCCGAGATCTCGATCCAGTTGCCATCGGGGTCGGTGTAGAAGACGAAGAGATTGTTGCCTGGGCCATGACGCCCCGGACCCCAGGTCAACAGCACGCCGTTGGCTGCGAAGCGGTCGCAGAACTTCTTGATATTGTCGAAGGTGCCAGCCTCGTAGGAATGGTGATCGACACCCGTGCGGTCCGACTTGAAGCAGGCGATCGTGTGATGCTCGTTGTTCGTCGTCGTGAAGACCGTGGCGAGATCGCCATTGTCGTGGATCACGCGGTCGGACAGGAAGAAGCCGAGCTTGTCGACATAGAATTCCTTGAAGCCGGCGAGGTCCTGCGTGGCAAACGTCAGGTGCTGTGTCGGTGCATGGATACCGTCGATAGCGGGCCGATAGGAGATCGTCGGCTTAAGCGCTACTCCGAAGCAGATGAGATGGCCGTCGTTGTCGCGGACGCCGAAAGCGCCATCGGCGAAATAGGGCGAAACGCTCGGAAGAATGGGAACGCCGTTTGCAATGGCGCGTTGCCGCATGCCTTCCAATACCTCTGAATTGCTGCAGGCAAGACCCGCATAGGCAAGTTTCTTGTTTTCGCCCTGGATGGCCACGAAGTGGCGGAGTGGGCCTTCGCACCGGAATTCATCCGGTGAGACTTCACTCACCTGCATGTCCATGTTGGCCGCGTAAAACTGAGCCAGCCGCTGAGGATCTTCGCTCTCGAAAGCGACGTGATGCAGGTAGGCGCCTGCGTGAACCGCAAAATTACTCATATGGATCCTCCACTGATTGTTTGTCGGTATAATTGCCATTAATCAAAAATTTGCAAGATACAAAATTAATTAAATTACCGAATAACGATAAAAATTGATTTTTGTGACCGATGGCGATTCCTGCTGCTCATCGATCTCGCGCAATTCAGTGGCCTGCGATCATGAGCTGCGATGTTTATCGCCATCCGGTAAGCGGTTGCAGCGGTCGGGATCTTTTTGCTACGACGTGGCAGCACGGCCTGGAGAATGCCCATGATGGGAATTACGCGTTACATTCGTATCCTGAAGCTCTTTGACGCGGACAAGCCAAACTGGACGGTTGCGGAGATGGCCGAGGCGCTGGAGACTTCCGCCAGCACCTTGTATCGGCTCGTCCGAGAGATGGTTGCGGTAGAGCTGCTCGAGAGCACGGTGGAATCGCGGTATCGGCTCGGTCCGATGTTCGTCGAGTACTACCGTCGTATCACGATGACCGATCCGCTGATCCGCTCAGGCGCGAAGTTCTTGGGTCCTCTCGCCGAGCAGGCGAGCATTCCCTGCGTGACCATTCTGGCGCGGCTGTATGGCAAGGACGTCATGTGCGTGGCGGAGCATCGCGGGCAGAATGCTCATTTCAAGACCAGCTACGAACTCGGGCGTCCCATGCCCCTGTTGCGGGGCGCAACGTCTCGGGCGGTCTTGTCAAACCTGACGAAACGAAACTTGATGTCACTCCTCAACGAGGAGCTCGGCGCGGATGCTGATCGCAAGGGTCAGCTGACCTCGGAGCTGGCAAGCCTGCGCAAGCTCGGCATTTGTGAAACCCGCGGTGAAGTCGATCAGGATCTCGTCGGGATCTCCGCACCACTTCGAAATGCGTCGCTCGGGATCAGCGCTTCGGTATCGGTCATCGTAGAGGCTCGCCTGCTGAACGACGACCTGCGCCCTCGGATTTACGCAGCCGTCACTGCGACCGGCCGGATGATCGAAAGTTTCATGGCTGAAGTCTAGACCCATAGCGGAGCCAAGCGAGGCGTGCATTCAGGGGCGATGGCTCTTGAGAAAGATGGCGCAGGCGGGCTCCACATTTTCTAGGATTTCAGCCTCGGTTGCTCCACTGCGGATCCCCCACAGGCACTGCTCGAATAAGCGCGCTTCGCAAAGCGATTTGAACCGCCACGCTTCCGCAATGGGGTCTTCGATCGTGAGTTCGCCCGTTTCTGCCGATTGTTGCAGGGTCGATGCGATGACGCCGATCACGCTCTTCGGGCCGTTGTCGTAAAAGATCCTGCCGAGCTCGGGGAAACGACCGGCCTCGGCTATCACCAGCCGGTTGACCGACATGATTTCGCTGGAGAGCAGGAGCCGCAAGTAGCGGCAGCCAAGGGCAACGAGTCTCGCCTCTATGCCGTTTGGCTGCTCTTCGAGGGCGATGAATTCCTGCCATCGTTGCTGTCCCGCGCTGACGACAAAAGCGGCAAACACCTCCTCCTTGGACGAGAAGTAGCCATAGAGCGTGCCTTTCGAGCCGCCGACAGCCGCAGCGATCGTTGCCATGGATACGGTGCCATAGCCTTGCGACAGAAACAGTTCGCCGGCGATTTTGATGATTTCGTTTTTCTTTTTTTCGGTCTTTACGCGCATGGCGCCTTATAACCGTAAAGGTCGGTACTGTTAAGTTGACCGATCGCAATTCTCATAATAGTACTTATGTGTACGGTTATGAGGAGGTAATCGATGACCAGACTTTTCCCAGCGACTGCAGACTTCACGGGTGGACTCTACAAACCTGCGCGGTTTGAGGGCGAGATTTACGACCTCGAGGTGGACGGTACCGTGCCGGACGAGATTGATGGCACCTTCTTTCAGGTGGCTCCGGATCCGCAATATCCGCCGATGCTCGGCGACGACATCTTCTTCAATGGCGACGGTGCAATCACCGCTTTCACCTTCAAGAATGGGCATGTCGACTTCAAGCGACGCTATGTGATGACGGAGCGTCTCAAGGCGCAGCGGGCGGCCCGAGCGTCGCTTCACGGGATCTATCGCAATCGCTACACAAACGATCCGAGCGTCCGCGAACTGAACAACAGCACGGCAAACACCAATGTCGTCGTGCATGGGGGCAAGCTGCTGGCGCTGAAGGAAGACAGTGCGCCCTATGCGCTTGATCCCGTGACGATGGAAACGATCGGGTTGTGGGATTTCAATGGCCAGCTGACCAGCGCGACCTTTACCGCCCATCCCAAGATCGATCCCGCCAACGGAGATCTGCTCTGTTTCGGCTACGAGGCCAGGGGCGAGGCGACGCCCGACATCGTCTATTACGAGATCGATTCCTCCGGCCGGAAGAAGCGCGAGACATGGATCGTCGCGCCCTATGCGGCGATGATTCACGATTTCGCGGTGACCGAAAACTACGTGATCTTTCCGTTGATGCCGCTGACCTCGGATCTTGATCGCATGAAGAATGGTGGGCGGCATTTCGAATGGCAGCCAGGGCTCTACCAGCTGTTCGGTGTGCTTCGCCGCGATGGTGATGGCCGCGATGTCCGGTGGTTCAAGGCGCCGAACGGCTTCCAGGGGCATACGCTCAACGCTTTTGATGACCGTGGCCGGATCTTTATCGACATGCCGATCACCAGCGGCAACATCTTCTATTTCTTCCCCCAGGCAGACGGGACTGTGCCGCCACCGGAAACGCTGGCGTCCAACATGATGCGTCTGACCATCGATATGAATTCCACCGCGAACGGTCTGGACATGACGCCCCTGACGCAGTTCCCTTGCGAATTCCCGCGGAGTGACGACCGCTATATGGGGCGGCATTACAGCCATGGATTTGTCATCGCCATGGACCCGAGCAAGCCTTTCAATGAAGCGCAGATCGGGTCGCGTCCGTTTCAGTTCTTCAATCAGCTGGCGCACATCAATGTTTCGACGGGGCGGATCAAGACTTGGTTTGCGGATGATCAGTCCTGCTTCCAGGAGCCGATCTTCGTCCCGAAAGGTGCAGATGCGGCCGAAGGGGAGGGCTATGTCATCGCCCTTCGCAACCGCCTGCTGGAGCAGGCGACCGACCTGTTGATCCTCGATGCGCAGCATCTGGATGAGGGCCCAATCGCCACGGTGAAGCTGCCGATCCGGCTTCGCATGTCGCTGCATGGGAACTGGGTGCCAAGCTCTGCTTTGCGGGTCGGCTAACATCCGCATAACCCGATTTCGCTCCGTTGGAGCAGATGACGGCAGGCGATCTGATGGTCGCGTGACCCCGCGGGCAATGGCTTGCGGGGTTAAAACGTCTCGATGCCGAAATAACGCACGAGCGCAAAATAGATACTATCCGTATTATCATTTTACGATAATTTCGTCTTGACGATCTGCAAATTTGTAGATTAGGCTTTTGTCCATGAGGAGGCGCGTCTGTCGCTGTGCCCATCCGTATCGAGAGATAATCGGTGACGGAGCGGGCGATGCCAGATGCCGCGAGAGGAGACCAAGCCGTGCAGCATCCAGTCGATCATTCCGTCTTCGTCCCGCGTCCGTATGACGGGTTTACCGGGCAGTTCATCGCCGGTCGTTGGGTGGCCGGCACAGCGGGTAAGACCGTTGTCGACCGCAACCCCTATGATGGTTCGGTTCTTGCGGAGATCGCCCAGGCAAGTATCAGCGATCTCGACCAGGCCTTCGATGCCGCTCTTCGCGCCCAGGTCGAGTGGGCCTTCACGCTGCCGTCGGAGCGCGCTGCCCTGTTCTTCCGGGCCGTCGCCATTCTCGATGCACGCAAGGAAGAAATCATCCAATGGCTGATCCGGGAATCCGGGAGCACGCGCATCAAGGCTGGCGTCGAATGGGGTGCGGTACGCGCCGGCATGCTGGAGGCGGCCACCATGCCGGCGGCTGCCCAGGGACATATCATTCCTGTCGACAAGCCCGGCAAGGAAGCGCGTGTCTACAAGAAGCCTGTCGGCGTCGTCGGCGTCATCAGCCCATGGAATTTTCCGCTGCATCTCTCCAACCGCTCGGTGGCACCAGCGCTCGCACTCGGCAATGCCGTCGTGCTGAAGCCATCGAACGACACGCCGGTCACGGGTGGATTGCTTCTGGCTAAAATCTACGAAGAGGCTGGCCTGCCGGCGGGTGTTCTCAATGTCGTGGTTGGCAGTTCCGACGTGATCGGGGACGCATTCTCCCGCCATCCCGTGCCGCGCGTGCTGACCTTTACGGGTTCTACGCCGGTCGGCCGCCACATTGCCCGAGTGGCGGCTGAATCGTCACTGCTGAAGCGCGTAGGGCTGGAGCTTGGCGGCAATGCGCCGCTTGTTGTGCTGGATGATGCCGATCTGGAAAAGGCAGTTGGGGCCGCGCTGATCGGACGGTTCATGCATCAGGGCCAGATCTGCATGAGCACCAACCGCATCATCGTCGATGCATCTCTCTATGATAGGTTTGTCGAGGCTTACACAGAGGCTGCAAAAGCCGTGAAGTTCGGAGATCCGAACGAGCCGGACACGCTGGTCGGGCCGCTGTGCAACGATAGCCAGGTGCGCAGCGTCTTGAGGAGCATCGCACTTGCCCGCGAAAGCGGCTTCCGGGAATGCCTATCCGGCCCAATCGAGGGCCGCGTCGTGCCTCCGCATGTCTTTGCGGACGTCGATAATGGTTCCGAGTTCGCCCGCAACGAGATCTTCGGACCCGTCGCACCGATTATCCGGGCGGCGAATGAAGCCGAGGCTCTCGCCTTTGCCAATGATACGGAATTCGGCTTGTCCAGCGCCGTGTTCACCCGCGACGAGGCAAGAGGCCTCGCCTTTGCCCAGCGCATCGAGGCGGGCATGACGCATATCAACGACATTACGATCCACGATTACCCGCATGTGATGTTCGGGGGCGAGAAAAACTCGGGGCTCGGCCGCTTCAACGGGAAGTGGATCATCGAAGAATTCACCACGGATCATTTCATATCGATCCAGCGGTAACGGCACTGGCGCTGCTCGAGGAGGGGCGCGCCATTCGATTTTGAAAGCAGGCGTGCCTCCGGTCGGGTTGGGCCGGTGGATGGATCATATCAGCAAAATCAAGGGAGTCACGGCACGTCTCGCGCGTGATCGCCGACGTGTGCCTGGAGGAGGAGGATGAAATGCAAACTATGACAGCGGGTACCCGTCACGGGCTGCTGCTGGTGGCGGCCGCATGGCTCGCCCCGATCGGGTCGACACTGTTCGCGCCCGTCTTGCCGCACATGATCGAGCATTTCGCGGATGTGCCGCACGCGTCCTTGCTGGCGCCGCTTGCGCTGGTCACGCCCGCACTTTTCGTGGCGCTGCTCGCGCCCGTTGCCGGTTTGCTCACCGACCGGTTCGGCCGGCGAAGTGTGCTGGTCTGGGCGCTCGGGCTCTATGCTGCCGCAGGCATCGCGCCGTTCTGGCTCGACAATCTTTACGCCATCATCGCGACCCGCGCGATTGTCGGTATCGCCGAGGCGGGCGTGATGACGGCAAGCACGGCGCTGATCTGCGACTATTTCACCGGACAGCGGCGGGCTCACTGGCTTTCGGTACAGTTCGGTTCCGCAGCCCTCGTGGCGACGGTGTGCTTCGTCCTGGCTGGGTTTCTCGGCAACTACAATTGGCGGGCGCCCTTCCTCGTCTATGGCGCAACGGCACTTTTCATTCCGCTGATCCTCGCGATCATCTTCGAGCCGGCACGTGGTGCCGTGGGCAAAGCTGCTGAGTCCGATGTTGCCGATAGCATCCGGAGCATCGTGGATCTTCGCTTTGTCGGCACGCTCTCGGCGACGCTCATCTGCGGTGCGCTGTTCTACATCACGCCCGTGCATATCTCGCTGGTCCTCAGCGAACGCGGCTATTCCGACCCGAGCATGCTGGGGCTTGCCAGCGCCATGGGCTCCGTCGGTGTCGTCGCAGGCGCCGCGCTCTTTCGCTTTCAATCAAGGCGTCCGGTCGGGGCACTGCTCGCCGGTGCCATGCTGACGCAAGCGGTTGGCTTTGCCGTTCTCTATACCCAGTCGTCGCTGGCCGGGGGTGTCGTCGGCATGTTCATCAACAATGTCGGGTGTGGCATTTCCCTGCCGCTCGTGCTGGCCTTCACCATGAGCAAGCTGCCGGAAGGTTACCGGGGCCGTGTCTCCGGTCTGTGGACGTCGATGTTCTTCATCGGCCAGTTCGTCTGCCCGATCGTGGTTGCCGGTGTCGCAGCACTTGGCGGCGGCATGGTTGCCGCAATGGCGGTCTTTGCCGGGTTCACGGCGCTGTGCGGGCTGCTTCTGCTGGCCGGATTTGCCTTCGGCCGAGCGCTTCGAGAGCCCGCCACGACGGGCAGCCCGGTCGTTCCGGTGCATTGAAATTCATCAAAGGGGGACTGAAATGAAGAATTCGATTTCGAATGGCAGGCTGGCATGGCTTGCGCTTGCTGGACTGACCTTTCTGCCGGACAGTGGCGCACAGGCCGCAGAATTCTACCAGACCGTGACACCTGGTGCGACGTCCGACATCAGGGCGGCCGAGCTGCCGCCGGAGCCGGGCTTCTACGCAATCGGTGGGCTGTGGGGTAACCGGCGCGACCGCCTTAGCGACGCTCATGGTGACGCGAAGTTTTCGGATACGGACGAGCAACTTCTTCAGGGCCAGTTGGGTGGGCTTTACGTCTATCCCGGCGAGCTGCTCGGCGGCCGGATGGCCTCGTCGCTGATCTTCGCATATGGCAAACACGACCTGACGATCACCGACACCTTGCCGGCGGATCTCAGCAGCAAGCATACCGGCCTCTTCGACGCCTATTCCGACCTCTTTTTCTGGTCGAAGAGCTGGTATGACGGCCCGCCGCCGGCAGCGGAGGGGCAGCCAAAGCCAACGGCCGACTTCGTGCCTCCGATGCCAGTGGGCTTTACGCTTGGCCTCGGCCTCGGCGTGACCATCCCGATTGGCAGCTACGAGAATACTGCTGTCGGAAACCCAGGCTTCAACAGCTGGGTTCTGTCGCCGAATGTCGCCTTCACCTACCGGACGAAACCGATCTTCCTGGATGCGACCGAATTTTCCGGAAGGGTGTTCTACAACCACAACTTCGAACGGGAGGATGCGACGGGTGGCTTCACTTACCGTGACGGCGACTATCTCTCCGCCGACTTCGCGGTCACGGAGCGCTACAACCGTTTCCAGTTCGGCCTCGCAGGCAATATCAGCTGGCAGATCGAGGACGATACCGGCTCGCCTGCGGTGGCGGCCACCGACGGACAGAGGCACAAGTCGATCCGGCTCGGGCCGATTCTCGCCGTCGATTTCCCCGACCAGCGCACGACGGTTTCCATCAAATACCTGACCGACGTCTATAGTCGAAACGCATTCGATGGCGACTATCTGCAACTCAGCTTCATCCGAAAGATCTGGTAACGCCGGGTTTGCTGCCGCAGCCTGCTAAACGCCAGGTTCAGGCGGCCCATAGCTAGCCAGCAAGACGTCGAACAAGCGTGCGACGGCACGGTAGGCCAATCGTCAGGGTGCCGGCGTGGTGAATTGCGAAGAAAGGTGGGCGCTGCGTGCGGCCACCTTGATCTCACATACGGATTTATGGGTTCGCTTGCGGCCCTCAGTGGGATCATTGGGCGCTTCATGCTCTCGTGTCCCGCGATCGAAGCGCAGGATCGCTAGACCGCAGAGCGGAGGGGTTATTCTGAGCGCAGGTAGCTCAGGACCGCATCGGCGATCATCTGTTGGTGGCGGGCGTATAGTGTCGGTTCGGACAGGTCCCGCTCGAAGATGGTCCCGAAGGTATAGCGGTTGGAGACGCGGAAGAAGCAGAAGGCGCTGATCAGCATGTGTAGATCAATCGCATCGACGCGACGCTTGAAATGGTTGCCTTGCAGGCCGCGATCGATGATGTCCTGAAGCGTCCGGATGACCGATATGTTGAGGTCGGCGATCTCGCTCGAGCGTTTCATATGCATGGCGTGATGAATATTCTCGATGCTGACCAGGCGGACGAAGTCCGGGTTCTGCTCGTCGTGATCGAAGGTCGTGTTGATCAGTCGCCGCAGAGCCTCGTCCGGTGGTAGTTCGGCGAGCTGGAGGTCTGCTTCCAACGACCGGATCTTGCGATAGGCGCGCTCGAGAACCGCAAGGTAAAGCCCTTCCTTGCTGCCATAGTAGTAGTAGATCATCCGCTTGGATGTGCGCGTCTTTTCCGCGATCGAATCGACCCTTGCCCCGGACAGGCCGAATTCGGAAAACTCCTGGGTCGCCACCTCGAGAATGTTCTCCTTGGTGCCCTCAGGATCATTCCTGCGCGTGTCCCCGGCCGTCTTTGCCATGCTCCTCCCCCGTCGCGGCGCCTGTGAGTCTATTCCCTCGCCCCTGAGCCCTCTGTTCATAGTGCCGTCGAAAGGGCGCATCAACCTGTTTGACGTTGACACTAACTAGTTAGTACATTATTGATCATTGCCAGGTTGGGAGGCCTGCAGTGCAAGTCGATCTTGTGCTCGGGAAATGGGAGTGGTCATGCCCACGAAGCGGGACATCAAGCGAGCCGGATTGATCGGATTTGGGATCCAACGATCGCTGACGCCTGCCATGCACATGCGTGAAGGGGCAGCTCTTGGGCTTGATTACCGCTATGAGCTGATCGATCTCAACGAGAGGAAGCTCACGCCCGATGCTCTGGAGAGCCTCGTCGTGGAGGCGGAAGAGCAGGGCCTTTGCGGCCTCAACATCACCTATCCCTGCAAGCAGAAGATCATCCCCCTGCTGTCCGACATGTCGGATGATGCCCGCAAGCTGGGCGCCGTGAACACTGTGGTCCTTCGGGACGGCAAGCGGATCGGCCACAATACCGACTGGTGGGGATTTGCCGAGGGGTTGCAGCGCCAGCTGCCGAATGCCGACTTGACGGATGTCGTCCAGATTGGTGCGGGTGGGGCCGGCGCAGCCACAGCCTTTGCCGTATTGCAGCTCGGGGCGAAGGCGCTGACGATCTTTGATATTGATGAGGCTCGCTCGGCAGAGCTCGCCGCGCTGATGGCCGAGCTTTTTCCGCAGGCAGATATCCGGGCCGGACAGGACCTTCGAGACGCTATGGCGAAGGCGACTGGCCTCGTGCATGCCACGCCCATGGGAATGGATAAGCATCCGGGCATGCCTTTGTCGCCAGATCTGTTGCATCCGTCGCTCTGGGTGGCCGAGATCGTGTATTTCCCGCTGGAGACCGCACTCGTGCAGGCGGCGCAGCAGCGTGGCTGCCGGGTTGCCAATGGCGGAGGCATGGCTGTCTTTCAGGCTGTCGGTGCGTTTTCGCTGTTCACCGGACTTCAGCCGGATGCAAGGCGCATGCTCGCGCATTTCCAGGAGCTTACGGGCTCCACGGTGAATGATCTGGCCCGACGGGCCTGAGAAGGAAAATGCAGGCCGGCACGGTGGGCCGGCAGCACAGGGTTTTTGGTCGATCGGCTCTCGCCGGTCAGGGAGAAGAAAGTCCCCAAGCCCGAGGAGGGGCAGGGACAAGAGGAGGAAGACATGATGATGGAATTCACACGCCGTATGTTTTTCGCAGGGTCCGTCGCACTCGGAGCCGTGACAGCCGTTTCACTTCCGGCTTATGCCCAGGAACCGGTCACGCTCAAGCTGTCGGCCGTGTTCTCCGAGCAGGACATTCGCGCAGGCATGGTCAAGATGTTCGCCGATGAGTTGAAGGACGGCTTCACGGTCGAGCCCTTCTTCGGCGGCACGCTGTTCAAGCAGGGCACGGAACTCGTGGCGCTCCAGCGCGGCAATCTGCAGATGGGCAATATCGCGCCGCAGGATATCGCCAAGCAGGTGCCTGAATGGTCGGTCCTGACCTCGGCCTATCTGTTCCGGGATGCCGCCCATGTGCGTGCTTTCTTCGCAAGCGACGTCGGCGTCGAGTTCAAGAAGATGGCTGAAGAAAAGGCCGGTGTTTACATCCTCGGACCGACCTATTTCGGCGCCCGCCAGGTGGGCCTGAAGAGCGACAAGAAGATTGCGACGCCCGCCGATCTCTCGGGCGTGAAGTTGCGCATGCCGGGTGGAGATGCCTGGCAGTTCCTTGGCGAGGCGCTCGGTGCCAACCCGGTGCCGATGGCCTATGCCGAAGTCTATACCGGCCTGCAGACCGGTGCGATCGATGGTCAGGACAATCCGCTGCCGAACGTCAAGAACATGAAGTTCTATGAGGTGATGTCGCAGATCGTCATGACCTCGCATCTGATCGGCTATGACCTGCTGACCATCTCGGCCGAAACCTGGAAGGCGCTCTCGCCGGAGCAGCAGGCCAAGGTGCAGGCGGCCGCTGACAAGGCGATGCAGTGGAGCGAAGAGCAGCATCTCGCCCAGGAGAAGACGCTGGTTGAGGAATTCAAGGCTGCCGGCCTTGAGATCTACGAACCGGATGTTGCAGCCTTCCGCAAGTTCGCCCAGGAAAAGTATCTGGCCTCCGATCTGGCGAAGTCCTGGCCCGAGGGTATCCTCGAAAAGGTCGGCGCACTCTGAGCCCATCCCCATGAGACCCGGAAGCCGGATATCCTCCGGCTCCCGGCCCATCAGAAAAGGCTCGGCCTATGGACAATCGATTTGCCACGATCGGAAGCTGGCTCAGGCATCGGGCAGAGAACCTGCTCGCGATGATGCTGCTGGCGATGTTCGTCATCTTCCTGCTGCAGATCTTCTCCCGCTATCTCTTCAATCTCTCGATTGGCTGGACACACGAAGCGAGCGTCGCTTTGTGGATCTGGATGGTGCTGTTTGGGTCCGCCTTCGTTGTGCGGGAGGTCGATGAGATCCGCTTCGATCTGTTCTGGGGGGCGGCGACCGCCCGCGGGCTGCGCGTGATGCAGGTCATCGGTTCCGCCAGCCTCGTCGTGCTGTTCACCTGGTCGCTTCCGGCCGTCATCGATTATGTGACCTTCATGCGCGTCGAGAGCACCGCCTATCTGAAGATCCGTTTCGACGTTCTCTATTCCATCTATGTCGTCTTCGCGATTGCCATGATCGTGCGCCACCTCTGGCTCTGCACGCTGGCGATCCGCGGCAAGGCGCCCGAGGGCTTCGACCCGACCAAAGCGAGTTCCGGCGTATGAACCTGGCCAGCCCCTTTTCCCTGTCGCTCGTGGTCATCACGGCGCTCGCCTTCCTGGGCCTGCCCATTGGCTTGTCGATGATCTGCGGGTCGATCCTCTACCTTCTGCTGTCCGGTGCGGACATGGGGATCGTCGCCGAGCAGTTCTTGAACGGCATGTATTCGAATTACGTGATCCTCGCCGTCCCGCTGTTCATCCTGGCGGCCGAGCTGATGAACATCGGTTCTATGACCGAGCGGCTTCTGTCGTTCTGCAACGTGCTGGTCGGACGCTTTCGCGGCGGCCTGGCCCAGGTCAATGTCGTGCAGAGCATCATCTTTGCCGGCATGTCCGGCTCGGCCATTGCCGATGCCGCGGGCACCGGCAGCATGATGCAGAAGCTGATGACGGATGGCGGTCGCTATACGCCGAGCTTTGCGGCTGCCCTGACGGCTGTCACCTCGGTGATCGGCCCGATCATTCCGCCTTCCATCCCGATGATCATCTATGCGCTCGTTTCGGATGCCTCGATCGGCTATCTCTTCCTCGCCGGCATGGTTCCGGGGCTCTTGATGGCCGTCCTGCAGATGGTGCAGGTTGCGATCACGGCGCGTCGGCAGAATTTTCCGGTCGAGGCGCCGGTGCCATTGCGCGAGATCCCCGGCGTCACTTGGCGCGCACTCCCTGCGCTGTTCATGCCGGTGCTGCTGCTCGGCTGCATCTATTCGGGTGTGACGACACCAACGGAGGCCGCAGCGTTAGCGGCGGCTTACGCACTGCTGGTTTCGGCTGTGCTCTACCGCAGCATCCGCTGGAACGCTCTTTACAGCGCGCTTCTCACCAGCGGGAAGACCACTGCCTCGATCGGCATGCTGATCGCTGGTGCGCTCGTCTTCAACTATGTCATCACCATCGAGAACATTCCGGAGAGCATCAAAGGCATCCTGACCAGCTGGGATATGTCCCCGGTCGTCTTCCTGATCTTCGTCAACATCCTGCTCCTTTTGCTCGGCTGCTTCCTCGAAGGCACGACAATCCTTCTGATCGTCGTCCCCGTGCTCATCCCGACCGCGCAGGCGCTGGGCATCGATCTCGTCCATTTCGGTGTCGTCGTTGTGGTCAACATCATGCTGGGGCTGGTGACGCCGCCCTATGGCTTGCTGCTGTTTATCGTTGCGAAGATCTCGGGCGCACCGCTCAGAGATATCGTTCGCGATGCTTGGCCTTTCATCCTGTGGATGGTGCTGTGCCTCATCGTCATCACCTTCATCCCCGAGACGGTGCTCTGGCTACCGCGTCTGCTCGGTTATCAGGGCTGAGGACAGGACCATGACGCAGCACAAGCCGCTCTTCATCCTCAACGGGCCAAACCTGAACCGCCTCGGTCGGCGCGAACCCGAGATCTACGGTCATCACACGCTGTCCGACGTGGAATTCTGGTGCCGGGAGGCGGCGGGCGAATGGCCGGTCGTTTTCCGCCAGACCAATAGCGAGGAGATGCTGATCGAGTCGGTGCACGAGGCGATCGACGAGGGATCCGGCATCCTGATAAATCCGGCGGCCTTTACCTTCACGTCGCTGGCGCTGCTCGATGCGCTCAAGATGTTCAAGGGGCCGATCATCGAGTTCCACATCAGCAATGTGCATCGGCGCGAGCAGATCTATCACAAATCCCTCGTCTCGATGACGGCTACGGCCGTCATGGCGGGCCTCGGGGCGACGGGATACCCCCATGCTGTGCGAGCCTTGAAGCTGCTCGTCGCAGAAGGAAAACGGTGAAAAGCCATCGGGCGAAACAGAGGATGCGGCGATGAAAACCTCGATTGCGACGGTGTCGATCAGCGGCGAATTCGAAGAGAAGCTCTCGGCGATTGCGCGTGCCGGTTTCGACGGGATCGAGATCTTCGAGAACGACTTCCTGGCGTTCGACCGATCACCCGCCGAAGTGGGGCAAATGGTTCGCGATCACGGACTGACGGTTTCGCTTTTCCAGCCTTTCCGCGACTTTGAAGGCATGCCGGAGCCCTTCCGCAGCCGCAACTTTGACCGGGCCGAACGCAAGTTCGATCTGATGGCCGAGCTCGGCACCGATCTGATGCTGATCTGCTCCAATGCCTCGCCGGTGTCGCTAGGCGGGATCGACCGCGCGGCAGCCGACTTTCACGAACTCGGCGAGCGGGCGGCTAAACGGGGCCTTCGGGTCGGCTATGAGGCGCTCGCCTGGGGTCGCCACATCAATGACCACAGGGATGCCTGGGAAATCGTCCGCAGGGCCGATCATCCGAGTATCGGGCTGATCCTCGACAGTTTTCACACTCTGGCACGCAAGATCGAGGTCAATTCCATCCGGTCCATTCCGGGCGACCGCATCTTCATCGTTCAGCTTGCCGACGCGCCGCTGATCGAGATGGATCTTCTTTACTGGTCGCGGCACTTCCGCAACATGCCTGGGGAAGGCGACCTTGCCGTGACACCCTTCATGCAGGCAATCGCCGCGACGGGTTATAATGGCTATCTGTCGCTGGAGATCTTCAACGACCAGTTCCGCGGTGGATCGCCCGAGGCGATATCGAGGGATGGCCGACGCTCTCTCGTCTATCTCATGGATCAGGTCCGGCGCGTCGAGCCCGACATGCGTATCCCGGTTCCTGCCATGCCAGACCGCAGCGAGGTCTCCGGCATTGCTTTCGTCGAGTTTGCTGTCGGTGACGATGATGGGCGCGAGCTTGAGGCCTTGCTGGAGATCCTGGGTTTTCGCGCTGTCGGCCGCCATCGCAGCAAGGCCGTCACCGTGATGCGGCAGGGCGAGATCAACCTTGTCCTCAACCGGGAGGAAAAGGGGTTCGCCAACGCCTCCTACCTCGTCCACGGCGCCAATGCCTATGCCTTCGGGCTCATGGTGGACGATGCCTATGCAGCGCATGCCCGCGCTCTGCAGTTGGGATCGGAAGATTTTCGCCAGCCGGTGGGGCCGGGCGAGATACAGGTGCCGGCGATCCGGGGTGTCGGTGGCGGGATCGTCTATTTCCTCGATCGCAAGACTTCGCTTGGCGACATCTGGGACGTCGAATTCGAACCGATTGCCGATGCCCAAAGCACTGCGTCTTCCGTCGGGCTGACGCGGATTGACCATCTGGCCCAGACGACCCGCTATGAGGAGATGCTCACCTGGCTTCTCTTTTACACCTCGCAGTTCGCGACCCGGAAAACGCCCATGGTCGACATCATCGATCCGGCCGGGGTGGTCCGGAGTCAGGTCGTCGAAACGCAAGATGGTCGCCTGCGGATCACGCTGAACGGGGCCGAGAACCGGAATACGCTGGCGGGCCGTTTCATCGCGGAGACCTTCGGTTCGGGTATCCAGCACATTGCCTTTGAAACGGACGACATCTTCGCGACGGCAGAAGCCCTGGCGCACAATGGCTTCAAGTCGCTGGTGATCTCGCCGAATTATTACGATGATGTCGAAGTCCGCTTCGGGCTCGATCCCGATCTGGTTGAGCGGATGAAAGCGGCGAACATCCTCTACGACCGGGATGATGCGGGCGAGTATTTCCAGCTATATTCCCCGACCTACGGGGAAGGCTTCTTCTTCGAAATCGTCGAGCGTCGTGGCTATACCGGCTACGGTGCGCCCAATGCCATCTTCCGTATCGCAGCCCTGAAACGTCATCTGCGACCGAGCGGCATGCCGCGTTAGGCCTGTGCCTTGCGAGCAAATCTATCCTGCCGCCGAAAACGGTGCATAGTATGCGCTTGGAGCGATGGGAGGCATTGTGACCGGCAATCTGAGTTCGGCGTTACCGATGGGTTCTGGCGCTCATGGGCCGAAGCGCGTCTGCCTGCTGGGCGCTACCGGGACGATCGGTCGGGCGACGGCTGCTGCGCTCATGCGGCGAGGGTATGAGGTGGTCTGTCTCGTGAGGCCAGCTGCTGAAATCGCCGCAGGTTCCTCGAACGCGAAAGCTGATCGCCTCGTTGAGGGGGCAACGGTGAGGGTCGTGGATTTCGGCGATCCGGAATCGGTGCTGCGCGACGGGTTTTCAGGCGACCGCTTCGACGCCGTGGTTTCGTGTATGGCTTCGCGCACAGGCTCGCCGAATGACGCTTGGGCTGTCGACCATCGGGCACATCTGAACGTGCTGGAGGCGGCACAGCGCTCAGGCGTTGGTCACTTCGTCCTCTTGTCCGCCATCTGTGTTCAGAAGCCGCTGCTTGCCTTTCAACAGGCAAAGCTGGCCTTTGAGGGGGCGCTTGTGGCGTCCGGTCTACGCTATTCGATCGTCCGGCCGACCGCTTTCTTCAAGTCCCTGTCAGGCCAGATCGAGCGTGTCCGCAAGGGCGCGCCATTCCTGATTTTCGGGGATGGGACACTGACATCATGCAAGCCCATCAGTGATGGCGATCTGGCCGACTATCTCGTCCGTTGCCTGGAAGAAGAGGCGTGTTGGAACCGCATCCTGCCGATCGGCGGCCCGGGTGAGGCGATTACGCCGCGTGAGCAGGGCGAAGCGCTGTTTGCGCTCCTGGGTCGTCCGCCAAAATTCAGGTCCGTTCCGATCGCTCTGCTCGATGTCATCGTCGCTGGCCTCGGAACCCTTGGCCGTGTTGCGCCATCGCTGCGTGAAAAGGCGGAGCTGGCCCGGATCGGGCGCTACTACGCCACCGAATCCATGCTCGTGCTCAATCCGCAGACAGGTCGATACGACGCAGATGCCACACCGTCGACCGGCACCGAGACCTTGTTCGATTTCTATCGATCTGTCCTGGCTGGTGGCGCGCCACCTGACAGAGGAGATCACGCCGTCTTTTAGAGGTTGCCGGGCGACGGGGATGCATGCCTCAGCATCGGCCATGGTTTGAGTTGATTTGATCGCTTTCAGGAGAGCAGCATTTGGCCAGAAGAGGGAAACGGATGGTAACGATCTTCGCCTGGCTGGCCGGGACCATTGCGCTCGGGATCATCGCTTTGGCGGGCTGGCTCTATGAGCCCGACAAGCCGCGTGCTGTGCTGGAGGAGGCCTATCCGGGGGAGTATCGCATCATCGAAGGCGTTCGTTTGCGGCTGCGCGACAGCGGCCCGCGCGACGGCGAGGCCATCGTCATGCTCCATGGTTTTGGTGCCAGTCTGGATACCTGGGAGATGTGGGCTGAGGCCTTGTCCGCACGCTACCGGGTCATTCGGTTCGACCTGCTGGGATTTGGGCTGACCGGACCCGATCCGACCGGCGACTATACGGACGCACGCAGCATGCAGATCCTGGCTGGATTGATGGACCAGCTGGGTATCGACCGCGCCAGCCTGATCGGCAATTCGCTCGGGGGACGCATCGCCTGGAACTTCGCTGCCATGTTCCCGGAACGGGTCAACAAGCTCGTCCTGGTCTCGCCCGATGGGTTCGCGAGTCCGGGCTTTGACTATGGCGTGGCGCCAAAGGTGCCGCTGATTATGCGTGCTTTGCCCTATACGGCACCGCGCAGCATGTTGAAGGCCAATCTGGCGGCCGCCTATGGAAAGCCTGCAGCCTTGAGCGAAGCGGATGTCACCCGCTATCATGATCTGATGCTGGCACCTGGCGTGCGGCGCGCGATCCTGGAGCGGATGGGACAGGTGATCCTGCGTGAACCGGGGCCGATACTTGCCCGGATACAGGCGCCGACGCTGCTTGTCTGGGGTGAACTAGACGGGATGATTCCGATCAGCAATGCGCAGGACTATCTGCGCTTATTGCCGAATGCCACGCTGGCGCGTCTGCCGGGCCTTGGGCATGTTCCTTTTGAGGAAGATCCGGTTCGGTCGCTGGTTCCCGTCGAGCGCTTCCTGTCAGGCGAGCCGCGATAGCGTTGATGAGATGGTTTCGACTTGCTGGTCGTGCCGGACAGCGACCGCCATCCGATGTCTGCGGTTCAGTAGAAGGCCACCTCGCGGACGCTGATGTCGGCGTCATGGTTGCGACCGAAGGCGACAATGGCGATCGATGTCAGGCTGTCGGCGCGCGGTACTTTGCGCAACAGTGCGCCTGAAGCCATAAAGTCGGCGAAGGGAAGGCGGACTTCGGTCCAGGTGTTCGTTGCCTCAAATCCGGCCTGGTAATATTGCCAGGGCAGGATGGTGCCCCTCGTGCGCAAATGCACGAAGTAGCGCTGATCATTGCCACGGATAACGAGGCGAACGCCGACGGTACCTTCAGGCGGTGGGCTGGGCAGGGCCATGCGCATCTGGATGAAGCCGCCATTGTTCTCGATGCTGACGCGGCCGGTCATCTGAGCGTGCTTGCGGTCGCCTTCGGTGACGAAGCGGATCTGTCCTGATGATACGCCTCCCATCACCGTATCCGCGAAGAACTTCCAGCGCGTTTCAGGCTGAACCTTGAAATCCTCGATCATCATGTCCCCCGCAAGCGCCTGGGATACACCCCAGAGCGCAAGCATTGCCATCGTGGCAAGCCTTTTCAAAACACGCATCGGTTTTCCTGACTGGTTAAGTGGGCCGCTTTGATGACCATCCACTCTCAACGAAACGCTGCGGCGGAAGTTGCCATGAGATTGGATGTTTTTCCGCCCGCAGCAGGCGTTCAAGGTAGCACGGGCGCAGCGCGTGGTCACTCAAGTCTGCCAACGGGGTACATTCAGCTGACGCCGCTCGCGAAAATGCGTCAGCCGGGCGCGTGGCTCTCCAGCAGCCAATCCAGGAAGTGTTGCAGCGCGCGGCTCTGTTTGCGGTTTGCGGGCACGACGACATAGTAGGCGCCGTCTGGAGTGACGGCCGCTCCTCCGAGCCGGATCAGGCGCTTCTGGTCGAGAAGGTCGCCGACGAGCCGGTTCCAGCCGAGGCTGATGCCCTGGCCGTTCAGGGTCGCGTAGATGGCTTCGGTGTAGAAGCTGCAGCGCATGCCTTTCAGCTTGCCGGTGGTAGAAACTCCGAAGTTCGCCAGCCAGGCGTTCCAGCCGATCCACATGGGGTCATCGGCCTCGTTGGAGATCAGCGGTTGCCGGATCAAGCCGGCTGGCGACAGATCCGAACCAAGCGACTGCGCAAATTCCGGGCTGCAGACCGGGAAGACCAGGTCATCGAACAGTTTTTCGGCGTGACCGGTCGGCCAGTTGCCGCCGCCGAAGCGTATCGCGACGTCCACGTCTCCCTGATCGAGTGCGGGCATTGCGTCCTGGCTGACGATGCGAAGCGTCGTCTCCGGGTGACGGCGGGAGAATTCCGATATGCGGGGCAGCAACCAGAAATGCGAGAAGGCGACCGTGGCCGAGATCGTCAGGTCGTCGCCATTTGTCTCCTGCCGCAATTCCGATGCGGTCTCGGCGATCAGGTTGAAGGCGTTGCTGGCCGCTGCCGCGAGCGATCGGCCCTGTGCGGTCAGGGTCACTTTCCGATGCAGGCGGTTGAACAGCGGAAAGCCGAAATCCTCTTCGAGCGCCCGGATCTGGCGACTGACAGCCGCCTGGGTGACCCCCAGTTCTTCGGCAGCTCTGGTGAAGCTCGCAAGACGCGCCGCCGCCTCGAAGGCAGTGAGGGCCGTCATCGGTGGCAGTTGTCGTTTCAAGCTTTTCATGATGCCTCGCTGGCTCAAGTCTTTCATTACCTGAGGTTATGTCAAGGCTGATGATTTGTGCCGTTGAAGGCTCGCGCATTCCTGCCAAGATCACGATATCATCAGATGAGGTCGCGTTATGCTCAACAGATTTGCCTCCTCCATTTCAGCGCTTCTCGACATGCGCGCAAACGGCCATTCGCTTCCGGCCGGGCTCTATACCCGTGAGGACGTCTTCGAGGCAGATCTCGACGTCTTCTTTTCGCGCCACTGGATCTATGTCGGACTGGAATGCGAGGTGCCTGAGGCGGGTGATGCCGTTGTCATCGACATCGGCAAGACCAGCGTGATCCTCTTGCGGGACGACGACAAGGAAATCCGGGTGGTTCGCAATGTCTGTCGCCACCGTGGCTCCCGCCTTCTGGATGCCGGGGCCACCGTCGTATCGAAGCTCGTCTGTCCCTATCACCAGTGGACCTATGAGTTGGATGGCGCGCTGTCCTATGCCCCGCATATGGGCAAGGATTTCGACAAGAGCTGCCGTAGCCTGAAGCCGGTTCATTTTAGGTCGATCGGCGGGCTGATCTATATCTGTCTCGCCGACAATCCGCCGGAGGATATCCGGACCCTCGAAGAGGTTATGCGTGAGCGTCTTGCGCCTTATGACCTCAAAAACACGAAGGTTGCGCATCAGGTCGATGTCATCGAGGACGGCAACTGGAAGCTCACGATGGAGAACAATCGCGAGTGCTACCACTGTTCGGCTAACCATCCGGAACTCTGCGTTTCCTTCGTGGATCTCGACTTCGGTTTCGACCCCGAGAGCCTGAGCGCGGAGGATCGCGAGCAGGCGGAAGCGCATTTCGCGATGTATGCGGAGAGGACGCAGAGCTGGGAAGCCGATGGGTTTCCATCCGCGACGGTCGAGCGTGTCAGGGACTGCGAGACGAATTTCCGCACCCAGCGCCTGATCATCGCCGGTGCCGGCGAATCCCAGACCGAGGATGCTACGGCGGCCTCGTCCAAGCTGCTCGGCACCATGACCCGCAAGGACCTGGGCGACACGCATCTGTGGGGTCACAACAGCTGGAACCATTTCATGGGCGACCATGCGGTGACGTCCATGGTCATCCCGCTGTCCGCCGACAAGACGCTCGTGCGGACGAAATGGCTCGTGCACAAGGATGCGGTCGAGGGTGTGGATTACGATTTGGACAAGCTGACCCATGTCTGGATCGAGACGACCAACCAGGATTCCGAACTGGTCGCCCGTTCGCAGGCCGGCGTGAGCGACCCGGCCTATGAGCCGGGCGTTTATTCTACTTTCACCGAACGCGCCCTCGACGATTTCGCGACATGGTATGTCGACCGGATGCGCGCTCATGGCTACTGACAGCAGTCTGACTTCCGAGCCGCGCGCGCGCGGGTTCTGGGATCCCGAGACCGACAACAGCCTGGTCTGTATCGACGTTCATGACGAGACCCATGACGTCAAGAGCTTCACCCTTGCTTCGCCTCAGGGCAAGAAGGTCGCCTTCGAGGCGGGGCAGTACTTTCTCTTCGAGCCTGAGATAGACGACGAGGAGAATGGCCGCTGCTACAGCATCTCTTCGTCTCCGCTGCGGCAGAACGCCATTACGGTTACCGTGAAACGCGTGGCGGGCGGCAAGGTCTCGAACTGGCTGCATGACTACCTGAAGCCGGGGATGGAGCTGCGGGCGTCCGGTCCCATGGGCAAATTCATTCGGCCGGCCGCTGATAAGTACCTGATGCTGTCAGGCGGCTCGGGGATCACGCCCGTGATGGCGATGGTGAGGGAGATGGCGGACAGGGCCGAGCCCGTCGACGTCGTCTTCCTGCATGCAGGGCGCTCGCCGCTCGACCTGTTGTTTCGCGAAGAACTCTCCGTTCTGGCCCGGCGCATGAAGGGTTTGCGGCTGATCTTCCTGCCCGAGGCGCTCACCGGCGATCCGGCCTGGTCGGGACTGAGTGGTCGCATTTCGACGGCGCTGCTGGGGCTTGTCGTCCCTGATATCGCAGAGCGAAGTGTTCTTTGCTGCGGCCCGGCGCCATTCATGGCGGCCTCCCGAAAGATCAGCTTGGAACTCGGTGTCCCTCCAGAGCGCTATATCGAGGAAAGCTTTGACGCTGTTGCCATCGATGAGCTTCCGGCGCCGGCAGAGGTGCAGGCGGCCGCGGTGACCTACAAGGTGCAGTTTGCGAAGCAGGGAAAGGTGTTGGATGTCGGCGCCGACCAGACGGTCCTGTCCTGCGCGAAGAAGTTGGGCGTGCGTCTACCCTCGTCCTGCGCCAACGGCATCTGTGGCACCTGCAAGTCCAAGCTCATCAGCGGCTCGGTCGATATGAAACACGATGGCGGCATTCGTCAGCGCGAGATCGATGCCGGCTTCTTTCTGCCCTGTTGCTCGAAGCCGCTCAGCGACCTCGTGATCGATCGCTGAGATCAACTGTTCCTCCCCGGACATGCGGATGCATGTCCAACTTCAGAACGCCCGCTTAATGCGGGCGTCTTTTTGTCGGTCGAAAGGTCGAGGGTCTAGAGATCCTTCACCAGCCGCAAAGCGTCGTGGATGGCCGCATGCGTGTTGCGTGCCGAGATCGCATCGCCGATCCGGAAGAGCTGGAATGAACCTTCCGGATTGCGCAGAACGCGCTGCGGTTGGCCGGCGATGAGATTATCGTAGGAGACCTCGCCGCCATTGGAGGACAGGCCCTTCAGCTCGAAATAGAGATCGTCCAGCGGGATGGTGCCATTGTTGATGACGACCTGATCGACCAGACGGGTCTGCGCTACGCCACCGTAGTCACTGCCGACCTTGGCCACCAATCCATTGCCCTGACGCGCAACGGCCTCCAGTCGGAAAGTCACTGTGAAGGTCACATCCTTCTGCTGCAGCGAGCGCATATAGGGCACCAGGTTCATGGCCATAACCTCGGGCGCAAAGGACCTATCCGGCGTCATGATCTCCACCTTGGCGCCCGTCGCGGCGATGATCTCGGCGGCCTGCAGGCCGGAGTGGTCGCCTGCATCATCGAAGACGAGCACGTTGGAGCCGGGCTTCACGTCTCCGGAGATGATGTCCCAGGCGGAGACAACGAGGTCGTTGCCGTCTTCCAGGACCTCCGTATGCGCCATGCCGCCGGTGGCGATGACGACGACATCCGGGGCCTCGGCCAGTACGGTATCTGCGTCCGCCCAGGTGTTGAAGTGGAAGGTAACACCGAGCTTTTCGCACTGTGCCATACGCCAGTCGATGATGCTGATCATCTCGCGGCGGCGTGGGCTTTGCGCCGTCAGACGGATCTGGCCACCCGGTTTGTCTGCAGCCTCGAAGACCACGACGTCGTGACCGCGCTCACCCGCGACACGGGCTGCTTCCATGCCTGCTGGCCCCGAACCGATCACCACGATCTTGCGACGCTTCTCCGCTTTCGGGATGTCGTGCGGCAGGGTCAGTTCCCGTCCGGTGGCCGCATTGTGGATGCAGTAGGCGGCACCGCCCTGATAGATGCGGTCGAGACAGTAGTTTGCGCCGACGCAGGGGCGGATGTCGTCCTCGCGCTTTTCCATGATCTTACGGACGATGTGGGGGTCGGTCATGTGGGCCCGCGTCATGCCGACCATGTCGACCTTGCCGGAGGCGATGGCATGACGGGCGGTCGCCACGTCGGGGATCTTCGCCGCATGGAAGGTCGGGAAGTTCGTGGCGGCGCGGATTTCACCGGCGAAATCCAGATGCGGAGAATTGGCCATGCCCTGGATCGGAATGAGGTCGGTCAGTCCGGCATCGGTATCGATATGGCCGCGAACGACATTCAGGTAGTCGATCAGGCCGCTGTCGCGAAGAAGGCGGGAGATCTCCAGGCCCTCGGCCTTGCTGGTGCCGCCCTTCAGCTGTTCGTCGGCGGTATAGCGGACGCCCAGGATAAAATCCTCACCTACCCGTTTTCGGATGGCGGAGAACACGTCGAAACAGAACTTCATCCGGTTTGCCAACGAGCCGCCATAGGGGGCGTCGAGCTCGTTTGTCAGCGGTGAAGCGAACTGGTCGATCAGGTGCCCATAGGCTTCGAGTTCGACGCCATCCATGCCGCCGGCCTTCATGCGCTCTGCCGCGTCCGCGAAGTCCTTGATGATGCGCTCGATATCCCAGTCTTCGATCTTCTTCGGATAGGCACGGTGCGCCGGCTCCCGCAGATGGGAAGGAGCGACAACCGGCAGCCAGTCACCCTTGTCCCAGCGCGTGCGCCGGCCGAGATGGGTGAGCTGGATCATGATCGCCGCACCGGCTTCATGAACCGCATCGGTCATCTCGCGGACCCACGGCACGATCTCGTCCTTGTAGGCGAGGAGATTGTTGAAGACCGGGGGGCTGTCCTTGGCGACGGCTGCGGACCCGGCCGTCATCGTCAGGGCCACGCCGCCTTTGGCGCGCTCGACCGTGTAGGCACGGTAACGCTCCTTCGGCATGCCATCTTCCGGATAGGCCGGCTCGTGCGAGGTCACGATGATCCGGTTCTTCAAGGTGAGGTGCTTGAGCTGGAAGGGTTGCAGCAGGGGATCGTTGGACATGGCGCGCTCCATTCTGAATGGTGTGCGATGCTAAACGTAAATGTACACTTGTGTCAATTTTGAAGACGGTAGTGTACAATCGGCGCTGTGCGGCGTTGCGAAGCCAGTCGGGCTGCTCTAGGAAAAGGACATGGACGAGACTTCAAGCGACACCGGCTGGCGTGGATCGATGGATGGGTGGTTAGAGGCCGCCTATGACGCTCTGCTCGAAGGGGGTGTCGACGCGGTCAAGATCCTGCCGCTTGCCAAGAAGCTGAAGCTCTCGCGCACCAGTTTCTACTGGTTCTTCAAGGATCGCGAAGAACTGCTGGCGGCACTGATCGCCAGATGGCGGGACAAGAATACCGGCAATCTCGTGCGCCGGGCCGAGGCCTATGCCGAGAGCATTGCGGAAGCGACCCTCAATGTCTTCGACTGCTGGCTGGACACAGCCCTCTTCGATGCGAAGTTCGAATTTGCGATCCGCAGTTGGGCGCTGCAATCAGAGGAGATCCTCGGTGAGGTGCAGGCCGCGGACAATGCGCGGCTGGAAGCGCTCGGCCGCATGTTCGAGCGCTTTGGTCATGAGCCGGTTGCTGCGGATGTCAGGGCCCGAACCCTCTATCTCGTTCAGATCGGCTATATCTCGATGCAGACCGAGGAGGAGCTTGAGCTTCGTCTCAAGCGTATTCCGGAATATGTCGCGATCTTTACCGGTACGGTGCCAGAGCAGCGCGAGATCGATCGCTTCCTGTCTCGTCACAAGCCGGGCTGAATTCCCCGGCTTGAGCGGATCTGCCCAGACCGCACCTCAGTCGTCGGCGTGTTTTCCTTCTTCCCAGTACCAGGCAGCATATTGTCGTTTGCGGTCGTGGCCGCGCCCCGCCAGATATGCCTTGACGTTGCGCATGACCGACTTCTCTGCGGCAAACCAGACGAAGGTGCCGGCTTCCATGCTGTCGATTGCCGCCTTGGTGCGCTCGGCAAGCAGGCTTGTGCTTCCTTCCGAACGGGATGAGCGGTGCAGCCATTCGATCGAGATGCGGGCCTTGCTGGAGATCGATTGCTCCTCGACCTTGTCCTCTATCTCGATGATAGCCTTGATCTCGCTCTCGGGAGAGGCGTCCTCGATCATGCGGGCGATTGCGGGAAGAGCGGTTTCGTCGCCGGCAAAGAGGATCCGTTCTGCTTGCGGCAGGCCGCCGCCACCTGGGCCCATGATCCCGACGCGGGTACCCGGCAGGGCGTCGCGGGCGAAGTCGGCGCCCGGCGTGCTGATGCCCTCAGCCGGATGCTGGAAGATATCGAGGGTGATCTCACCTTTGTCTGCGTCCACCGAGCGGATCGTGTAGACGCGCACCAAGAGCTTGTCTTCACCCTTCGGCCAGTCGATGCGTCCGTCGGCTCGCAGCGTTGGCCAGACCGGTGGGCGTGCCCCTTGAGGGACGAGGAGCCGGACGTGGAGATCGCCTGACACGAATGGGGTCATATCCTCAGGCGCCAGGGTGACCCGCAGCATTCTGGGCGTTACTTCCGATGTCGAGATGACCACGGCTTCCTGAAGGTTTGCGGGCTTCACCTTGGGCGCAGGCTTCGACCAGTCGAGCGAAAAGGGTTCTTCGCCGGCAAAATAATAGAGGTGTTCGGCAAACATGGTCCGGGTTGATTCCAACTCCTCGTCGCTGCCGCAGGCAATGCGGATTTCGAGATGATCCCGTTTGGTCAGCAGCTCGATCATGGCGTGGGACGAGGTGAAGACGGCCTTCTCCTCGGTGCGGGAGACTTCGGCGTGCTCGACGAAGTGCTCGCAGATCTCGTCCAGCATGGCTTCCACATTCACAGGGCGCGCGATGCCGGACAGCTCGAAGGATTGGGCGTCGTTCATGGTTCAAACTCCGGATGCGGGTTGTTCTAGGCGTGCATGGTGACGACCGATGGGCAGCATCATCGGGCGTTGCGAGGTGGGATCGATCATGATGCGGCTTTCGATGCCGAAGACATCGCGCACCATGTCTTCGCTCAATACGAGCTCTGGCGCCCCGGTCAGATGAGGTCGGCCGGCCAGCATGGCAACCAGGTGATCGGCATAGCGCGCGGCGAGGTTCAGGTCGTGAAGCACCATGACGATCGTGGTGCCGCGTCTGTGGTTGAGATCGGTCAGCAGATCGAGAACCTCGACCTGATGGTTGATGTCGAGGAAGGTCGTGGGTTCGTCGAGCAGCAGGATTTCAGTTTCCTGCGCCAGCGCCATGGCGATCCAGACGCGCTGGCGTTGTCCGCCCGAGAGTTCGTCGACCGGACGATCTGCCAGTGTCAGGGTCTGTGTCGCTTCAAGCGCGGAGGCCACCGCCTCATCGTCGGCGCTGGTCCAGCGGGCAAACAGGCCGTGATGGGGGTGACGGCCGCGGCTGACCAGATCTGCCACCGTGATGCCTTCAGGAGTGACAGGAGATTGTGGCAGGACGCCGAGCTTTCGCGCGAGTTCGCGCGTCGGCAGCCGGTGGATCGCCTGTCCGTCGAGAAAGACCTGGCCGTTTCGCGGTGCGATCAGTCGCGACATGGCCTTCAGCAGTGTGGACTTGCCGCAGGCATTGGCGCCGACGATGGCCGTGATCTTGCCGGTTGGTATTTGGAGGTCGAGTTCCTCCAGCACCAGATGCTTTCCGTAGCCGGCTGACAGCTTGAGGGCTTCGAGACGTGTATCGGTCACGCCGTTCCTCCGGTGCGATTGACGCTGATGATCAGCAGGATGAGGTAAGGCGCGCCGAGGGCGCCGGTGACTACGCCAACGGGGTAGCGACCGGGCAGAAGGAACTGACCGACGAGATCACCGATCAGGACGAGGCCGGCGCCGACAAGGGCTGCCGGCAAGAGGATCGATCCACGCCGGCCGATGGTGCGGGCCGCAATCGGACCGGCCAGAAAGGCGACGAAGGCGATCGGGCCGGTTACAGCGGTTGTGGCTGCGATCAGGCCGACAGCGGAGACGATGACGAGGATCCGGGTCAGGCCGACATTCACGCCGAGGGATGCTGCGACGTCCTCGCCGGCCCTGATCGCTTCGAGGTCCCGGGCTCTAGCAAGCAGGATGCCGCCGAAGACGACCAGCGACAGGAGCAGCGGCGCGACCTGTTCGATTTGTGCGCCGTTTAGGCTGCCGGTCAGCCAGCGCATCGCCTCCTGCAGGGTGAAGCCGGGGGCGCGGGCGAGCATATAGGCGATGAGGCTTTCCAGCATGGCGGAGACGCCGATGCCGACCAGGATGAGACGCGGGCCGGCAACACCATCCCTTGCCGATAGGCCATAGACGAGGATCGCCACCCCGAGGCCGGCTGCGATCGCGAGCACGGAAACGGCGGGACCGCTCATCGACAGGACGACGATTGCAAAGACGGCTGCGGCGCTGGCGCCTGAACTGATGCCGATGATGTCGGGGCTCGCCAGCGGATTGCGCAGCATGCTCTGGAACGCCGCGCCTGCAAGGCCGAAGCTCATGCCGGCTGCCAGACCCATCAGCGCCCTAGGAAGCCGCAACTGGCCGACCGTGAAGCTTGTGCCCGGGATTGTTTCGCCGAGGAGAACGCGGAACACGTCCCCAAGCGGAGTCACAGATCGACCGATCATCAGGGTGGCGACAAAGGTCGCGAGGATGACCAGGACCAGTCCACCGAGCATCAGGTGCCGCTTGCGCTGGTCGCGTCGGCGTGATGCGGCGAACCGTGCTGTCGAGTGGGGGAGAGATGCGATCGAGGCTGTGGTCACAGATCTCTCACCTTCTGGCGGCGCACGATGGAGATGAAGAAGGGGCCACCGATCAGGGCCGTGACAATGCCGACATCCAGTTCGGAGGGGCGCGCGGCGATGCGGCCGGCTATATCGCTTGCGGTGAGGAGAGCGGCGCCACCGAGGGCCGAAAACGGCAGCAGCCAGCGATGATCGGGACCGACCAGAAGACGACAGGCATGGGGTACGACGAGGCCGACAAAGCCGATCGGACCGCAGAGCGCTGTCGTTGCACCGCAAAGCAGGATCGCGCCGAGGGTGGCGCTGGCCCGGGCGAAAGCCACACGCTCGCCGAGACCTGCCGCAAGCTCGTCCCCCAAGGCAAGCGAGTTCAGGCGGCGTGCGGAGAGGAGGCAGATAAGGAAGCCGACCGCGAAAAAGGCGAGTACCGGCAGCATGCGCTCGAAGGTGGCGCCGCCGACGCCACCGATCTGCCAGGAACGGATGCCGCCGGCGATGTCGGCGCGAGGCAGGACGATGGCGATGACCAGCGACGAAAAGGCGATCGAGGTTGCCGCGCCCGCAAGGGCAAGCTTGAGCGGGGTCGCGCCGCCGCGGCCAAGGGAGGCGATGAGGTAGACGAAGACCGCTGTCGTGCCGGCCCCGAAGATCGCGGCCCAGACGAAGGCCTGCGAGGAGCTGATGCCGAACCACGCGACCGCGATGACGACGGCGAGCGAGGCGCCGATATTGACGCCGAGAATGCCGGGATCGGCCAGCGGATTGCGGGTGACGCCCTGCATCACGGCGCCGGCCAGTCCCAGCGCTGCGCCGGCGAGGAGGGCGAGCGCCGTGCGCGGAATTCGGGCCGACACCGCGGCCTGGGCAATCGTCAGGCTATCTCCCCGAAGTGCTGCAAGTACCTCGGACAGAGACACATCCCGGGTGCCGATCATGAGCGAGGCGAAGGCGAGGGTGATCGCGACGGCAAAAGCAGCCAGCAGCCACAGAATGCGGCTTCCGGCTGCTTCGGCGCGCGAAAAGGTCGGTGGGGCAGCAGAGGTCTTCGCAGTGCTCATTCCGTCTTCCGGGCGGCCTCGGCGAGCAGGCGCACGTAGTCCGGCAGAACCCAGGTGACCGACAGGGGTGTTGGGTTCGCAGCGGTGCCAACGGGATCGCGCCCCAGGAGGACAATGGCTTCCCGGCGGACGGCCGGCATGTGGGCGAGGAGCGGATTGGCCTTCATCGCCTCAAGCAGGGTTCGATCACCATAGGTGACCAGAATGTCGACATCGTCGAAATCGTCGACCCGCTCGGCGCTGATCGAGCCGGCAAAGCTGCCGGTCGACGAGGCACGGGTCACACTCTTCGGCATGGCAAGGCCAAGGTCCTGAAAGAAGCGGACGCGGGTGTCCTGGGTGGTGTAGAAATTGACCAGACTGAGGTCGCTCGCATCGAGATGCGTGACGAACATGGCCGTCTTTCCCTTGAGTTCGGGATATTTCGCCACTTCGGCAGCGATTTCGCCTTCGATGTTCGTGATCAAGGCCTCGCCTTCACCGCTCATGCCAAGGCCTGCGCTGTTCATGCGGATCGTCTCCCGCCAGTCCGTCGACCAAGGGGCTTGCGGGTAGGCGACAACCGGCGCGATCTGGCTGAGCGTGTCATACTCGGCCTGGCTCAGGCCGGAATAGGCGGCGAGGATGACATCCGGTTCCGTGGCCGCAACCGCCTCGAAGTCGATGCCATCGCCTTCGTCGAACAGAGCCGGCGTCTCGGCCCCAAGTTCCTTCAGGCGCTCGGCGACCCAGGGCAGGACACCGTCACCATCGTCATCGCCGAAATTGGCGGCCGCCATGCCGACGGGCACGATGCCGAGCGCAAGCGGCACCTCGTGGTTGGCCCAGGCGACGGTCGCCACACGGACCGGCTTCTCGCTGATGACGGTGGTCCCGAAGGCGTGTGTGATTTCGACCGGAAAGGCTGGCTTGTCCTCGGCCGAGGCCGGGATGCCCATCAGGCCCTGGAGAAGCAGGATTGGCAGGAGGGCGAGTTGGCGCGCGCTGATCCGCATGGGACGGCTCCCTCTATCGTCTAAAACTTGAACGTCCGTCTCAGCTTCAAGCCGGAACGTCAAGCGCCAAGATGCGCGGTGTCACCCGAGCCCTTGGATTTTCCGGGGAATCCTACAAAGGCGCGAAAACTACAATACTGGATTTGAATTCTCCAGTTAAAGGGGGCAAACCGGATTGTACGGATACGATTGCGCGCTGGAGGGAGCCGATCGACATCGAGCGAGGTGGGGCAACCCCCACATCGAGGTGAACGGACAGCCGGTGATCAGTGGGACACATTTATTGGAAAGAAACATGGTCACGACCAAGATAACCGGTTCCGGCGGAAAGGCTTCCATCCGCTATCGCACGGCGATCCTCCTCGGCTGCACCGCGCTCGTCGCGTTTGCGCCTGTCCGGTCTCAGGCGCAGGATGCTGAGGCCGATGCAGGCTCTACCGTGCTGCAGACGATTACGGTGGAAGGCGCCGGCAAGGCTGATGACGACTCGAAGACGATTGTTGCGAACGAGACGACGGCCGTCGGCAAGATGCCAGGCGAGATCCTGACCACACCTGCCACCGTTTCCGTCATCACGTCGAAGGAGCTCGAGCAGCGCGCTGCTGACACCGTCGAGAAGGCTGTGCAGTATACGGCCGGCGTCGTGACCGACTATTACGGCTCGGACGATCGCTTCGATTACGTGAAGATCCGTGGTTTTACACCTTTCACCTATCGTGACGGCCTCATGGTCGGCAGGACCTGGAGTGGCTTGAAGGAAGAGCCCTACGCCTTCGAGCGGCTCGACGTTCTGAAGGGGGCCAATTCCACAGGTTACGGCGTGTCGGATCCGGGCGGCGCCATCAACTACGTCACCAAGACGCCGCGCAGCGAGCGCTTCGGCGAGGTTTATGCGACCACCGGGTCGTTCGCACACAAGGAAACCGGTGTTGATTTCGGTGACAACCTGACGGAAGACGGGACGCTCTCCTATCGCCTGACGGGCAAGGTGCAGCGCGCCGATGGCGAGTATGATTTCTCGGAGAACGACGAGAATTTCATCATGGGTGGCCTGACCTGGCGCCCCACCGACATGACCAGTCTGAGCTTCGTGTTCGATCATCTCGATCGCAACGCGACCCCGAGCGGTGGGGGGCATCCGCGCTTCACCGATTTCGACCGCGACCGCTTCTTTGGTGAGCCAGGCTTCAACTATGACGACACGAACCGGAATACCTACAGCGTCATGCTCGATCATGACTTCGGGAACGGTCTGACACTCGGGTCGAATGCACGCTATTCCAAGGCGAGCAATGCGTTTGGATTCGCTTATATCTATGACAGCTCTGGGGCCTCGGATTCGTCCAATACGACTGCGGATCGCATCTTCTTCGCCGGAGACGGTGGAACCGAACAGTTCATGATCGATGCCCATTTGCTCTATGAGGCAAACTTCGATCAGGTCGAGAGCAAAACGCTTGTCGGCGTGGACTACAACAGCATCAACTCCAGCACCAATAACTCTGCTCTGTACCCAGCCATCTGGGGTGGGACTGCACCGGGTATTGATTGGCAAAACCCTGTTTACGGTGCTTCGGCATCCCTCAACCCGACCGTGAGCCGCACCAACGACCAGTCGACCAAGGCGATCTATCTTCAACAGGATCTGATCTTCTCCGACCGGCTGACTGCGAGCGTTGGTCTGCGGAATGACTGGTTGGATCTGGAGGAGACGAACCGTCTGACGAGCAGCACATCCAGCGCCACCTATAGCGAGATGAGCAAGCGCGTCGGGCTGAGCTACAAGGTGACGGAAGAACTGGCGGCCTATGTCAGCTATGCCGAATCCGTCGCCCCTCCGAGCACCGGCAATGAGCCGACCTATGGCAAACAGTATGAAGCTGGGATCAAGTACCGGCCGGATGCCTTCCCGGCGCTGTTCACCGCGTCTGTCTATGATCTCACGCTCGAAAACATCACGACCAGAGAAGCACCCCTCTATTTGGAGGCTACGGTCGACAAGATCCGCCACCGCGGTCTGGATCTTGAAGCCAAGATGGAACTGACGCCCAGCATCGAGCTGATCGCCGCCTACGGCTACATTGACTCGAACATCGTCGACACCAGCACGGCATCGGGTTCTGTCGACGGCAATCGCTTTGCGCAGGTTCCAAAGCACACGGCTTCACTCTGGGGAACCTACACTCTTGAGGGAGACGGCGAGCGTGGCGACATGACCTTCGGTGCCGGCGCGCGCTTCATCGGCTCCTACTATTTCGACAACGCCAACACCCGCAAGTCGGACGATGCAGTGATCTTTGATGCGGCCTTCAGCTACAACATCAAGGAGAACACGACATTCCAGCTGAATGTCAGCAACCTGTTCGACGAGAAGCACATCGCCAACGATGACGGCGGGGCTTACTACTACAACCCCGGTCGCGCGATCTACGCGACGATCCGCCAGACCTGGTAAGCTCAAAGCGCTCGGTCGGATCCGATCCGGCCGGGCGCTTCCTCAACTGCGGTCGCGGCGTTTGCGCCAGGCAGCCGGGGTGTCGCCAGTGAACTGGCGGAAGACCTTGGTGAAATGGGCCTGGTCCGCGAAGCCGTATTGTGCGGCGATCTCGGCGATGCTGAGCGCCTCGTCATCCAGAAGCTGGCGGGCTGCTTCGATTCGGCGCGATAATTGCCATTGAAGCGGTGTTTTGCCGGTTGTCTGACGAAAGACGGTGGCGAACCAGCTTTCGGACAATCCGACCAAGGCTGCCATCTCCGACACACTCAGCCGTTGTTCGCCGTTGACCGAGAAATGCGCCGCCAAGCGGTTCATCTGTGCCTGGGTCAAACGGCCCGTTTGTGCCGGGCTTTCGCTCGCATCGGCCGTCATATCCATGAGGCCGGTGACGATGCTGCCGATCAGGTTTTCGGCGAAAGCCGGATGGCGTGTGGCGGTCGATAGTTCGTCCGCAACCAGACCGCCGAGCGTTGCGACCGGCCCCGGATCCTGCAGTTCGACTGACTGGCGTAGCGCCGTGCGGGCCGCCGAACTGCCGAGTGCCGGCGTCAGGAAACGCATCAGGCGATCCTGATGCAGATGCAGGTCGAGATGGCGGAAGCGATGGCGCTTCGTGAACCGTGTCCACATGGGTACGCCTGCCGGAACGTAGATTGCGCGGCACAAGCCGCGATCGCCCCGCCCGAGATCGACTTCCCGGTCAGCCACCTTGATCTGCTCGGACACATCATTGAAAAACAGCATGATGCGCGGATCCGGAGAGAGGTAGTAGCCACTCGCGCCGGCATGTCCTTCCGCATCCCAATGGACGCCGACAATGCCGTCCAGGGATCGCCATCGTGCCGGCACCAGCGCATGGATGCCGTTGATCTCGGTCTGCATGGAGTGAAGAAAGGTCAAGGTTTTGGGTCCTGCGCTCGTCGGTTTGCGGACAGGTTTGCTCGTTTGCGACGCCGGCACCATTGGGCAGAATGGTCGCCGCGTCAAGAAAGATGATCGCTTGTGTCATGTTAACGCCCCTACGGAGGCGTCTTTCGAGTGAGGTTCGCGTCGTCGTGCCGAGGTTGTGCGCAACAAGAAAACTTGATACGCGCGTTCATCTTTGGTCCTTCGGTTTGTGAGGACTACGCCGAAACAAGCTCTGGTGCCCCATGTCCATCCTGCGTTTTTTATCCGTTTTGCCTCTGCTTCTCGTGTATGGCGTCTGCTTCGCCGCCGAGGCCCAGTGGGATCCGCGGCTGAGGACGGGGCAGCTTCCCAACGGCCTGACCTATGTGCTGCATGACAGTGGCCGGGATTCTGACCCCTTCAATATCCGGCTGATCGTGCATGCCGGCTCCATCGATGAGGGTCGGCCGAGTGGGGTCGCGCATATCCTGGAGCACATGGTTTTCCAGACCAATCATGCCTATGGCCGGAGCATGCATCTGCACTTCCAGGATCTCGGCTGGCGTACGGGGCTGCAGATCAATGCCGTGACGCGGGAGACGGAAACGCAATTCATGGTGCGGACCCGCCCCAACGATGCGCTCGATCTCCAGCAATCGGTCGACCTGGTGGCCAACCTTGTCTTCCAGCCGGCATTTCTGGCTGACGACTGGGAGAAGGAACGGTTCGTCATTCTCGAAGAATTGCGCCAGACGGAAAGCCTTGTTGATCGCCTCAGCCGACAGAAGAAAGCGGCGCTGCGACCGCTCTCCCGTTTTGTCGGGCGTGCGCCGATCGGCACGCGTGCGGGCATCGAGGGTGTCACCATTTCAGACATCCAGGCCTTTCATGATCGCTTCTATCGGGCCTCGAACATGACCCTGATCATCTCCGGTCGCATCGACCAAGACGCGACCGAGGGCTTCATCAAACAGTCGTTCGGCCAGGCGCCATCGCTGCCCGCCCCGGACCGGGACTATCGCATTTTGCCGCTGAAAGATGGTCTGAACGTTGCCCTGGTGCAGGAACCGGGCGGAACGAGCTCCCAGGTGACCTATGCCTTTCGAATGGCCATGCCGCCACGCCGCAGCGAGGAAGGTCAACGCGCTTATCTGCACAAGTATATTCTGAACCAGGTGTTGCGAAGCGCCATTCGGCGCCTGGAACCTCACTACACGTCACGCGTCGAAAGCGTTTCGGCAGTCATGCAGGAACCGACAGAAGAGCGGCTTATCCTCGCCTTCAATGCCCGTTCGCTTGATCACGGCCGCGCAAAGAGCGTGCTCCTCGACCTCGTTGAGCGCATTCGCCGGGATGGGGTATCCCGCGACGATTTCGAACAGACAATGCGGGATGCAAGGCGGATCAACGGCAACAATCCGGAGGCTGCCGGAGGGCGGACCTTTGCCGACTGGGAAGACCGCATTGCGAGTGCCGTTCTCATGGGCTCGGTCCTTGATGATCCCAAGGCGAAGCAGGCGCGAACCGGGGCGCTTCTCGACGAGATCAGCTTCGAGAAGATCAGTGCCGATCTTCAAGCCTATCTCGCCAGCCCAGACCAGGTGATGTTCTATCAGGTGCCTGGCGCTCATCGTGCCGAGCTACCGGACGCGGCCGCTCTGGTCGCCGAGCGCGAGGCGTTGAAGGCCATGGCCGTCTTGCCGGAGCTGGACCAAGCGCCCGCTCCCGCAGAGGTCGCCGAGTTGCCGATCTGGCCTTCCGATGCTCTCATCCCCGATACCGGTCGTATTGTCTCTGAAGCCCAACAAGCAGCGCCTGAGGTGACGGAATGGACCTTGTCGAATGGTGATCGGGTCGTCTGGCTGGCGCGCCCGACGTCGGACGGGCGCCTTCATATCTCCGGCCAGGCGGCACCCGGTTACATGAACGGGCAGATCGATAACCGCGTTTCGCAGGCCGCACTTCAGCTTTACACGCAAAGCGGTCTCGGCTTCTGGAGCGAGGACGAGTGGAGCCACTGGTCGGCCTCGCGGGCGCAGCACTGGAGCATCGTGCTGCATGACGGCGTGCTGGATGCCGGGATCGTGGTGGCTCCGACAGAGCTGCGCGATGCCCTGCAGGACTATGCCGCGACGATTGCCTACGGCACCATCCGCGAGGAAGCCGTCGACGCATTCCGCGAGGATCTGGAGGCCGGGGGGCAGGCACTGACTGACGCCAAGGGGCAATTGCTCTACGGCCGTGATCATCGGTCGCTCGCCAGGCTGGACCCTCAGTCGGTGGAGGCACCGCTTTTGCTTGATGCCGCCAAGGCGCATCTTCGCCAGCCGGTCACCTGGTTTGTCGTCGGACCCGTGCCCGATACGGCCGAGCGGCAGGCTTTTGGCGGTATCATCGGTGCCGTTCCGCGTCAGGCAGACCTGACCCCGGATCCCGGCCTGCAACTGCCCGGGCACCATCATAGCTCTCAGGCCGTATTCGAGGATGAGCGCGCCCGTGTGGAGATCTCCTTCTTTGCGCCCATGAACTGGACGCCCGAGGCGAGCTTCATTGTCTCGGCGCTCAACCCGATCGCCCAGCAGGCGCTGAAGAACGAATTGCGCAATGCGCTCGGCGGTGTCTATTCGGTGGAATTCGAGGTGAAGGTGGACCCGGATACGAACCGGGCGCTCGGGTCGCTTGCCTTCAACTGCGCCCCGGAGCGGGCAGAGGAACTCACTGCTGCGGCGCTGCGCGTCTTCGAACGGATGCCCGAGACCGTCCTCGGCACCAATGTCGAGCGGTTGAAGGCCGATATCGGCTTTGCGGAAAAGGCCCGGCTCGAGGACCCCAACACCTGGGTAAGACGCCTTTCCCTCAGCTATCGGCGCTATGGAAATGCCGGCTATCTCGATCGGATGGACAGCCTCGGTTCGCGCATCAGTGGAAAGATGCTCGCGGCGCATGCGCGACACATCTTCGAGACCGAAAACGTCGCCGTCTTCACCAAGACACCTCTCACTGCCGGTCGTCCCTGACGAAAGCGCGGGCCTGAAGGGCTGAAATGGGCACCGAGACCGAGCATCTGGACCGTGTTTTCCTCACCATGAGGCCGGATCTGTACCGTAAGATCCTCGGCATCGTGCGCAATAGCGCCGAGGCGGAGGAGCTGACGCAGGATGCTTATCTCAGAGTGCGGCGGTCGCTTGATCGCGCCATTCCCGGCAATCTCGAAGGCTTTCTCTGGCAGACGGCCCGCAATCTTGCACTCGACCATGTGCGGCGCAGAAAGGTGCGGTCTGCGCATGAAGACGAGAATTTCGACGGCGGCCAGGTGCATGCGGTTGCCGACCCTCAGCCCTCCATCGAGGAACAGGCGATCGGCAAGGATCTCGTGCGCGCCTTCAATCGCGCGCTGCTCGGCCTGCCGCCCCGTGCCCGATCCGTGTGGTGCATGAGCCGTCTCCAGGGGCTGTCCTATCCGGAAATCGCCCAGAGGCTCGGCGTATCACCCAACACCGTCTTCAACGACATGAAGCTCGCCATGGCCGTGCTGCTCGAGGTTCGGGAGAGGCTCGATCGATGAGTTGCTGGCGGACGAAGGACGACAACCTGAAATTTTGGGATGTGACGCCGGTTGAAACGTCATCTATCCCGAGAGCACGCGCATGCGGAGGATGGCCATGGTGACACGATGGGAGGAGAGGGGCGTGGCTGAATTTCGGCATGCGGATCCAGCCATGGATCAGGCGCTCGAGTGGTTCTTGAGATTGCAGGCCGGTGAGGGCGATCGCCGCTTATTCGATGTATGGCTCGCTGGTCGCGCCGAACATCGTGACGCTTATGATCGTGTCCGGAAGCTCTGGAACTGTCCCGAGCTTTCGGTCGCAACAGCGCAGCTGCCGCAAACAGCAGTCATTTCCAAAACGCGTCCACCCGTCGTTCGCATCGCGCAGCGTGTCGTCATGCGCTTCGGGGCGCCGCTTGCGCTTGCGGCGACGGTGCTCGGCGCCGCTGTTCTGGTCGAGGTGTCGCCCGATTGGCTGGCGCGATGGACGGCAGACTATCAGACCGCTGCTGGCGAGATCCGGCATGTCGATCTGCCGGACGGTTCGCGCATGCAGTTGAACAGCCGTTCGATCGTTGCACTCGATTTCGCCAGCGATCGTCGCGGGGTGCGCCTGCTTGAGGGAGAGGCCTGGTTCGAGGTTGCCCATGACGCGTCGAGACCTTTCACGGTCACGGCGGGGCATGGGACGGTTCTGGTGACAGGAACGAGTTTCAATGTCGAGCGGTTGGACGAGGCTGATGTCGTGGTTCTCCGATCTGGACGGATCTCGCTTGGCCGCCGTGGCGATGCGGGACAGGCGCTGGTGCTGAGCCCTGGCGACGCGGCAGAGGTGGATGCTAACGGCGTATCCCGTTTGTCCGAAGCGGCGGTGGAGGATCGGCTGGCCTGGCGAGACGGCTGGGTGCTGCTCGCAGGCGTTCCGCTACGGGAGGCGCTATCGCGGATCGGGCGCTACAGCCAGACGCGTATCCTGACGCTCGGTGGCGAAGCGCTGGAAATACCGGTGAGCGGCAGCTTCCGGATCGATGAGGCCGATGCGGCGATCGAGAGCGTCGCCACGGCTGCAGGAGCCAAATTCGAACGGCTTCCCGGTGGCTTCATAATCATTCACTAGTTTCTCAAGTTATTTTTGTGAGATGGGACACGCTCGCCCGTCATCTCCTGCAGAACCGTCTGGCATGAGGCCTTGCGGTGGGGTGACAACAGGGTGACAGGCCGCTTCAGGCCTGGATGAGTATGGCATTGCGTACAGTTTCGATCCGCAGGCGTCGGCTTGCGATATTCATGGTTTCCACGGCACTGGCTTCCTTGATGGGGGCAATGGGCACAGTTCATGCACAAGAGGCCACTGCTGCGCCGGCCGCCAGTGCCACTTCCAGCATCGACATTCCCGCCCAGCCGCTCGATCAAGCGCTGCGCGCCTTCACCCGCCTTACCGGCTGGCAGGTCGGTTATGCCTCGGCGCTTGTTTCCGGGCGGACATCTTCGGCGGTTGCCGGTGAGACCAATCCGCTCTCGGCCCTCAGGGCACTGGTTGTCGGTTCCGGAATCGAGGTCCGCGTCACGGGTGCCCGCACGGTGTCGCTCATTGCCGCCGGGGTCATCGATGAGGCTGCCGCTGCGGGAACCACCGTGCTCGAAGAAATCACCGTTTCGTCTTCCGGCGGTGGCGTGAAGCTCGGCACGGAGAGTGCGGCAGATACCGGAACGACCGTGATGGATTCGACCCAGGTTGGGGTCCGCACCAGCAGCGCGGACGCCAACAGCTTCCTGCGCGGGTTGCCGAATGTGCAGTATCAGGATGATACGAACGACAACGCCGGCGTCGAGGGGCAGGCGATCCTGAATACGAAGCCGCAGGAAGTCTCGATCTCAGGTGGTCGGACCTATGAGAACAATTTCATCCTGAACGGCATCGGCATTAACACGATCACGGGGACTGAGGAGCCCTATGACAGCAGCAACCGCGGAGAGCTTTCCGACGATGACACTGCCTACAATGCCGATCGCATCTATGGGCTGCATTCACAGACGGTGTTCGTGCCGACAGACTTTGTCGACTCCGCAACGGTCATCGACAGCAATGCGTCTGCCCGATATGGCTCCTTCCAGGGGGGCGTCGTTGCATACGAACTCAAGCAGCCGTCAACCGACAGGTTAAGGGCGACAGCGTCTGTGGAGTACGAAAGCGACTCCATGGTTCAGTATAATCTGGCGACTGAAGATGGTCTCAATCCAAACGATATAAAAGAGCCGGAATTCTACAAGAAGAAGAAGGCCTTCTCCGTTTCCGGGCCGGTCACTGACAATGTTTCTGTCATCGGCCAGTACAGCGTGACAGATGCCTGGACCAATAAGGCGAAGAACTACATCTACGGGGATGAGTACGTCCAATCCGAATCGAAGAACGAGTTCTTCCGGCTGCAGGCCAATGCAGAGACCGATTTTGGCCTTTTCAAGCTGGAAGGCATCCATACGGACTACTATCAGGATTTCGAGTCGGACAATTACCGGGACCTTGACATCGACACCGCGACCCAGACCTATGCGGGGAAGCTCGAAAACAGGTATGATTTCGAGGACTTTTCGCTTGGCGGCGTTGCTCTTTCCAACGTCTCGTTGACCAGCAAGGTCACCGCATCGAAATCCGACGCGCTCAATCTTGGCGGCGACGATATCGTGCGTAACTGGCAGTCGACCTATTTTCGTTCCGGTGTTCTGGTCTTCGACACAAAGATGCTGGACTGGTGCAGGATCGATCCTACGTCCACGACCAGCACATCCTGCCGCGAGGGCGGCATGGGGTCCGAGCGTGGCCAGGGTCAGGAACGTTACACCTGGTCTCAGGATCTGGCCGGCGATGTGTGGAGCGGTACGTTCCGTACTGGTTACGAGTTCGGCTACACGCAGGCACATCGTCGGCGCGCAAAGGACTACGTGAACTACACGTATCGAGTCGCCGCTTCCTATTCTAGCAATCCCAACCTGTGGCAGAACGGAAACGGGATAAAGACCTTCACCTGCAACACGACGGAGGAATGCTACTCGGAGCAGTTCGCCGCGTCGAAAGCGGTCTACAAGGCCTATGATATCACGGCCCAGATCATGCAGGCCAACAGCTATCTTGAACTCGACCAGACATTCGATTGGCTGAACATCCGTCCCGGTGTCCGCCTCGACTATGACGACTTTCAGGGCAATCTCAACATCGCGCCGCGCCTCGTCGCGACTGTTACGCCGATGGAAGAATTCAGCATTTCCGGGGGCTATAACCGGTACTACGACGCCGCGAACCTTGCTTACGCCATCCGGGATCAGCAGCCACGGGTCATTACATATTCAAGGACGCCGAGTTCTACAGGCGTCGTCGGCAACTTCACGACCACGCCAACACAGACCTACTACGCGTTCGACGCTACAGATCTGAAGACCCCGTTCACGGACGAATTCACCGCCGCGATCACTTTCACCGATCCGCTGACGGCGGGCGACTGGCGCTTCCGCTACATGCATCGTAGCTCGCGTGACCAGTATTCCTCGGCCACACCCACGAGCACTTCGTATGTACTGACAAACAATGCGGAAGGCTCTTACGACTCGTTTACGGCGGAATACGCCAAGGAATTGCCGACAGCCGCTTGGAACCCGGCAGAGAATTCTCTCCTGTCTGCCTCGATCACATGGGCGGACCGCAATGTCTCAGCCGACAGCTATTTCGTTGATGAGGATGATCTGGACGAGCGGATCTCGTACCAGGGCATGTCCTATACCCAGGCTGGCTTCAACGCAGTTACCGGCAACATGGACATTCCCCTGCGCGCCCAGGTCGGTCTCACTGGCACCTTTTTCGACGAGCGCCTGACACTCGGTCTCTCCGCCAGCTACAATTTTGCCTATGACGGCGTGGCTGACTCAGGCGATACCGAGGATATTGACGGTATCCAGCACGACATCTGGGAGGACAAGGCTTTCGATGCTGTGCTGACCGTTGACCTTTCCGGCTCCTATAAGGTGGCTGCGATCGACGATCACGGTCTGACCCTGAACTTTAAGGTGGTCAACCTGTTCAATGAGCTGGGCAATGCCACAGCCGAGGATGGGCAGCCCTGGGTCATCGGTCGCACCCTCTGGGTCGGAGCCTCTGCCGAATTCTGAAATCCTCCAGTTAGACCACTTCCAGACACCCGTGACCGGTTCATCGACCGGTCGCGGGTGTCTTGCCATGTCGAGCGAAGCGGTTGTATCCATGGTGCGACTGGCCTAGTAAATATTTTCTGGAGATTTACTACTGCCTTCGGGGGGTGCAGGTCGAGGAGGATAGGCCGCCGTGGTGACGATCAAGGAAATTGCGAAGGCCGTGGGCGTTTCGTCAGGCACTGTTTCTCGCGTATTGAATTATGACCAGACGCTGTCCATCTCCGAGATCAAGCGGCAGGCGATCATCGAGACAGCGGAAGCGCTGAACTATGCGACCCCGCGGGCGCGCAAGAATGCGCTTTCGCCGCCCTTTTCCATTCCCATGGGCATGCATTCGGAGGTTTCCGCCAATGTCGCGGTCATCCATTTTCTGGCGCCCAATGAGGAGCTCGTTGACCCCTATTATGTCGGCGTGCGCCTCGGGATCGAGGCACGCTGTCGCGCCTACAAGATCGAGATCGCGCGGGTATTCAACCCCGACGTTCCCGTGGATCTTGCGATGTTGACCGGCATATCCGCAGCCATTGTGGTCGGGCATCATCCCAAGGCCGAGATCGAAGCGATGGCAAAGGTTTGCCCGCAACTGGTCATGGCCGACTACAATCCGCGCATGCCGCAGTTCGATTGCGTGCGGGCAGATCTGGGCGAGGCAACGGTGACGATCCTCGACAGTCTCGATAGCGCCGGATACCAGCGGATCGGCTTTGTCGGTGGCTACGAGTTGATGGATAATGATGCGCTGATGCATGGCGAGCAGCGCTGCAAGGCCTTCATCGAATGGCACGAGGCTCGCGGGCGCTACCAGCCGGAGCTTCTGGCTCTCGGGCAGAGCGAGCGCTTCGGCCAGAATCTCAGGCTTGAGACGGGCTACCAGCAGGCAAAGTCGCTGCTGGCCCTTGAGGCCCGGCCCGATGCGATCGTGGCCGCGAATGACAACATGGCCATCGGCACCTACCGAGCAATCCAGGAAGCGGGCCTGTCGATCCCCGATGATATCGCGGTTGTCGCCTTCAATGATATTCCGGTGGCGCAGTTTCTGACGCCGCCGCTCTCGACCATGCGCATTCCGGGCGAACTCATCGGTGAGGCGGCGGTCGATCTGCTCGTTGAGCGTTTGAATGGACGCGACTACTCCAAGCACGTGACGCTGCCGACGGAGATGGTGTGGCGGGGCAGTGCGAAGAAGCCATCGCTCAGCTGATGGTTTTCGAGGAAAGGTTGTGGAATCCACGACACTTACCGCAGCGCACAAAATATTTAGTAAAAATTTTCTTGGCTGTCCTCCGATTTTCGGAAATAGTGGCGATGAGGCAGGGGATGAGGCTGCCGCGTTCAACGTCATAATGGGAGGAACACATGGATTATTCTCGCGTGCTCAAGCGCTCCGTTTCGGCAGCGCTGACGGGTGCTGCACTTCTTTGCAGCACGGCCGCCTTTGCCGGCGAAGTCACCATCTGGTGCTGGGACCCGAACTTCAACGTCGCGATCATGAAGGAAGCCGCTGCGCGTTATACCGCGAAGCATCCTGACACGACCTTTAATATCGTCGATTTCGCCAAGGCCGATGTCGAGCAGAAGCTGCAGACGGGTCTTGCCTCCGGCATGACGGATACGCTTCCGGATATCGTATTGATCGAGGACTACGGCGCGCAGAAATACCTGCAGTCCTTTCCCGGCTCGTTTGCCGCGCTCACCGACAAGATCGATTATTCCGGCTTTGCCAAATACAAGGTCGACCTGATGACGCTGGAGGGCCAGGTTTATGGCGTTCCCTTCGATTCCGGCGTCACCGGCCTTTACTACCGCACGGATTATCTGGAGCAGGCCGGCTACAAGGCCTCCGATATGGAGAACCTGACCTGGGATCGCTTCATCGAGATCGGCAAGGATGTGAAGGCCAAGACCGGCCATGAGATGATGGCGCTCGATGCCAATGATGGCGGTCTGATCCGCATCATGATGCAGTCCGGTGGCCAGTGGTACTTCAACGAAGACGGCAGCCTCAACATAACCGGCAATGCCGCGCTGAAGGCCGCGCTCGAAACCCAGGCGCGGATCGTCAACGAGGGTGTCGCCAAGCCGACCAGCGGTTGGAACGATGGCATTAGTGCGCTGACCTCGGGTGATGTCGCTTCCGTCCTGATGGGCGTGTGGATCACCGGCACGGTCAAGTCGCAGGCCGACCAGGCTGGCAAATGGGCACTGACCGCCATTCCGAAGCTTGGCATCGATGGCGCGACCGCAGCCTCCAACCTGGGTGGCTCCAGCTGGTATGTTCTTGAGGCTTCTGCGGAGAAGGACGAAGCGATCGACTTCCTCAACGAAGTCTATGCCAAGGATCTCGACTTCTATCAGAAGATCCTGACCGAACGCGGCGCCGTTGGTTCGCTGCTCGCCGCCCGCACGGGTGAAGCCTATCAGAAGCCCGACGACTTCTTCGGTGGCCAGACGGTCTGGCAGAACTTCGCCGATTGGCTCGTCCAGGTGCCGGCCGTCAATTACGGCATCTTCACCAACGAGCTCGACACGGCTGTCACGGCCAACTTCCCGGCCCTGGTCAAGGGGACGCCGGTCGATGAGGTCCTGAAGGCCATCGAAGATCAGGCTGCCGGCCAGATCCAGTAAACCCATCCCACAGGGGCTCGGCCTTCGGGTCTGGCCCCTGTCCTCCCGGAGACGTGCGGCGGAAACGCCGCGCGGCTTCCCTTCCGCATACAAATGTTCAGTGACCACTGATCGGGTTCGGGGACACCGCATGGCCACCACATCCAGATCCAGCTTGAAGCGCTATTACGACGTCAACGGATGGCTGTTCGTGGCGCCTGCCGTCGCGCTGATTTCGCTGTTCATGCTTTATCCGATTGTCCGCTCGCTTATCCTGTCCTTCTATTCGGGGCGCGGGATGATGCTGAAATTCTCGGGCGGCGGAAATCTCGTGCGGCTCTGGAACGATCCCGTCTTCTGGAAGGCGCTTGAGAACACGGTGATCTTCTTCGTCGTCCAGGTGCCGATCATGATCACCATGGCGCTGATCCTGGCGGCCATGCTGAACAATCCGAAGCTGCGCTATTCCGGCCTGTTCCGGACCATGATCTTCCTGCCCTGCGTTTCCTCGCTCGTCGCCTATTCTATCCTGTTCAAGAGCATGTTCTCGCTGGATGGGGTCGTGAACAACACGCTTCTGACCATTGGCATCATAGGAGAGCCGATCGGTTGGCTGACCGATCCCTTCTGGGCCAAGGTGCTGATCATCATCGCCATCACCTGGCGCTGGACCGGCTACAACATGATCTTCTATCTTGCAGCGCTGCAGAACATCGATCGCTCGATCTATGAGGCGGCGAAGATCGATGGCGTGCCGTCCTGGGGGCGCTTCGCGTTTCTGACCATTCCGATGCTCAAACCAGTGATCCTTTTCACCACCATCACCTCGACGATCGGCACGCTCCAGCTCTTCGATGAAGTCTACAACTTCACAGAAGGCAAGGGTGGGCCTGCGGATTCGACGCTGACCTTGTCGCTCTACATCTACAACCTGACCTTCCGCTTCATGCCGAGCTTCGGTTATGCGGCCACCGTCTCCTATGTCATCGTGCTGATGGTGGCGGTTCTTTCCTTCCTGCAATTTTATGCCGCGAGGGAACGTCGATGATGTCAACGCTTCGCCGCCGCCTGCCTGACATCGTGCAGTATAGCGTGTTGTCGCTCGCGGCTTTTCTCTCGATCTTTCCGTTCATCTGGATGGTGATCGGGGCGACCAATACGACAAGCCAAATCATTCGCGGCAAGGTTACCTTCGGTACGGCACTCTTCGACAACATCGCCTCCTTCTTCGCGCAGGTGGATGTGCCGCTGGTATTCTGGAATTCGGTGAAGATCGCGCTTGTGGGAACTGCGCTCACGCTGCTCGTCTCCTCGCTTGCCGGCTATGGTTTCGAGATGTTCCGCTCGAAGCTCCGCGAGCGGGTCTATACCGTGATCCTCTTGACGCTGATGGTGCCGTTTGCAGCGCTGATGATCCCGCTCTTCATGCTGATGGGGCAGGCGGGGCTGCTGAATACCCATATCGCCATCATGCTGCCGATGATCGCGTCGGCCTTCATCATCTTCTATTTCCGCCAGGCCTCAAAGGCCTTCCCGACCGAGCTTCGCGATGCGGCCAAGGTGGATGGGCTGAAGGAGTGGCAGATCTTCTTCTACATCTACGTGCCTGTGATGCGCTCCACCTATGCGGCGGCCTTCGTCATCGTCTTCATGCTGAACTGGAACAACTATCTCTGGCCGCTGATCGTGCTGCAGTCGAACGACACCAAGACGATCACGCTGGTGGTCTCCTCGCTGGCTTCCGCCTATTCGCCCGAATACGGCACCGTGATGATCGGCACGATCCTCGCCACCCTTCCAACCCTCCTCGTCTTCTTCGCCATGCAACGACAATTCGTTCAGGGCATGCTCGGCTCCGTGAAATAGGACTTTGAAATGCGCATTATCGAGAATTTCAACCGAGACTGGACTTTTCGCGCCGGGTTCGAACCGGCTTTCGCCTCGGCTTCGCAGCCGGGTGAAGAGGTCCAGCTTCCCCATACGGCGGTCGAGCTGCCTTACAACTATTTCGACGAGAAGAGCTATCAGAAGGCCTTTACCTACCAGAAGATCGTGGCCTGGGAGGCTCGTTTCGAGGGTCGTGAAGTCTCGCTGGTTTTCGATGCTGCCATGGCCGACAGCGTGGTCTATCTGAATGGTGCTGAGATCACCGCACACAAGGATGGCTACACGCCGTTCGAAGCCCGGCTTACGCCGCATTTGAAAGCAGGCGACAACCTGCTTACGGTCAAGATCGACGGTTCGGAAAACCCCGAGATCCCGCCCTTCGGCGGCGTGATCGACTATCTCACCTATGCCGGCATCTATCGTGACGTCTGGCTCAAGGTGACGGCGCCGGTTTCGATCAAGAACGTCAAGATCGAGACGCCGGATGTGCTTGCTGAAACCAAGCAGATGACGGCGAAGGTCTGGATTTCCAATCCGACCGATCAGGCGCTCTCCGGCAAGGTCACGGCGGTTCTCAAGGACGGCGCGGGTCTGGAGATCGCGCGGACCGAGGCGAGTGTTTCCGGCGGTGAGGCCTCGCTCGGCTTTTCCGGACTTCAGGGCATCACGCTCTGGGATATCGACAATCCCGCTCTGTATCACCTCACGGTGACGCTGGAGACCGCTGCCGGTACCGATGAGACGACGAGCCGTTTCGGCTTCCGCTCGGCGGAATACACGATCGAGGGTTTCAAGCTGAATGGACGCGTCGTCAAGCTGCGCGGCCTGAACCGCCATCAGGCCTGGCCGCATCTCGGCTATGCCATGGGCCGTCGCGGTCAGGAGAAGGATGCCGATATCCTGAAGTTCGATCTGGCCTGCAACATCGCCCGCACCTCGCATTATCCGCAGTCGAAATATTTCCTCGATCGCTGTGACGAGATCGGCCTGCTGGTCTTCGAAGAGATCCCCGGCTGGCAGCATATCGGCGGCGATGCCTGGAAGGCGGAGAGCGTTCAGAACGTGCGCCGGATGATCGAGCGCGACTGGAACCACCCTTCGATCATTATCTGGGGCGTGCGCATCAACGAGAGCCAGGACGCCCATGACTTCTATGTCACGACGAATGCCATGGCACGCTCGCTCGACACCACCCGCCAGACCGGCGGTGTGCGCTACATTACCGAGAGCGAGCTGCTCGAAGACGTCTACACGATGAACGACTTCATTCTCGGCATGGACGAACTGCCGGGGCACAATCGCGAGCGTCTGGTGCTGCGCGACCAGCGCGAGGTTACCGGGCTCGACCGCAAGGTGCCCTACATGATCACCGAATATGGCGGTCACATGTATCCGACCAAGCGCTTCGACCAGGAGCAGCGGCAGGCCGAGCATGTCGGTCGTCACCTGGCGATCCTGAATGCTGCCGCAGGCGACCCCTCGATCTCAGGCTCCACCGGCTGGTGCATGTTCGACTATAACACCCACAAGGATTTCGGATCCGGTGACCGCATCTGCTACCACGGCGTCACCGACATGTATCGCGAGCCTAAATTCGCCGGTTACGCCTATGCCTCGCAGGGCGATCCGAAGGACGGGATCGTGCTGCAGCCGGTCAGCTTTTGGGCGCGTGGCGAGCGCAACATCGGCGGCGTGTTGCCGCTGATCGTGCTCACCAATTGCGACTATGTCGAAATCCGCATGGGCCATATCGTCAAGCGGATCGAACCCGATACCAAAACTTATCCGCATCTGCCGCATCCACCCTGCATTCTCGACCACAGCATGGTGACGCCGGAGGAATTCGGCGAATGGGGCATGACCTGGCGGGATGGCGAACTCGTCGGCTTCATCAACGGCGAGGAAGTGGTTCGCCGCCATCTGCCGGCCGATCCGCTGCCGACGACACTCGAGATTGCGGCCGATGATACAGAGCTCAGGGCTGGCGAGAAGGACACGGTTCGCGTGATCCTGCGTGCGCTCGATCAGGGCGGTAATGTCCTGGGCTTCTTCGACGATCCGGTCGAGGTCAGCTTGCAAGGCCCGGGCCGTATCGTCGGCCCCTCGCTTCTCTCCTTCAAGGGGGGCGCGGTGGGCGTCTATGTCGAAGCCGGGAACGAAGCCGGTCACTTGACGCTGTCTGCGACTTGCCTTCCCTTCGGGACCAAGCGCATCACCTTCAACGTCACCTGAGCGAGGCTTAAATGGCAGAGGTCCGGCTCACTGATATCCGCAAGTCCTACGGCTCGCTCGAGGTCATCAAGGGGGTAAATCTCGAGGTTTCCTCAGGGGAATTCGTTGTCTTTGTCGGTCCCTCCGGCTGCGGCAAGTCCACCCTGCTCCGGATGATTGCGGGGCTCGAGGATATAACCGCCGGCACGCTTGAGATCGGTGGCAACGTGATGAACGATGTCGATCCGTCCAAGCGCGGGATTGCCATGGTGTTCCAGACCTATGCGCTCTATCCGCACATGACCGTGCGCGAGAACATGGGATTTGCCCTGCGCTTTGCCGGCATGGCGAAGGACGAGATCGAGCGGCGGGTCAATGCTGCCGCGAAGATCCTCGAACTCGACGCGCTGATGGACCGTAAGCCCAAGGCGCTGTCCGGCGGACAGCGCCAGCGGGTGGCGATCGGTCGGGCGATCGTGCGCCAGCCGGATGTCTTCCTGTTCGATGAGCCGCTCTCCAACCTCGACGCGGAGCTGCGCGTGCATATGCGTGTCGAGATCGCCCGTCTTCACAAGGAGCTCAATGCCACGATCGTCTATGTCACACATGACCAGGTCGAGGCGATGACGCTTGCCGACAAGATCGTCGTGATGCGCGGCGGTATTGTCGAGCAGGTCGGTGCGCCGCTTGCGCTCTATGACGATCCCGACAACATGTTCGTTGCGGGCTTTATCGGTTCTCCTCGGATGAACTTTCTGCCAGCGGTGGTGATCGGTCAGGCGGAGGGTGGACAGGTCACGGTAGCGCTCAAGGCGCGGCCGGATACGCAGCTGACGGTTTCCTGCGTGACCCCGCCAAAGGTCGGCGATGCCGTGACGGTCGGGGTGCGTCCCGAGCATTTCCTGCCTGATGGCAGCGGGGATACGCAGATGGTGGCGCATGTCGATGTCGTCGAGCATCTCGGCAATACCAGCTATGTTTACGCCCATACGGTGCCCGGCGAGCAGATCATCATTGAGCAGGAAGAGCGGCGTCACGGGGGGCGCTACGGCGACGAGATCGCAGTGGGGCTTGCTGCCAAGACCAGCTTTCTCTTCGATGCCTCGGGGCGGCGTATTCGTTAGCCGACAGGCCTGGATTTGTAAGGTCAAAAGGGTTGCGAGGCACGCTTTGCCCTTTCGCACACGGGCTCGCCGCGCTAGGCTCAAGCCCATGAAAAAGGTCTTCAATCCCCCTTCCGTCCGCCGTCCATTCGGACACTATAATCACGGTCTGCTCGTGCCGCCGGGTGCGAGCCTGCTCGTTACTTCCGGCCAACTCGGCATTCGCCCTGATGACACGATCCCACCCGATGTCACTGGTCAGGCCGAACTGTGCTTCGAGGCGATCAAGGCGATCCTGGAAGAGGCTGAGATGACGTTTGCGGATGTGATCCGTGTCTCCGGCTTCGTGACGCGGCGGGAGGATTTTCCTGACTATATGGCGGTGCGTGATCGCTACACGCTCGACCCGAAGCCGGTCTCGACGCTGCTGGTGGTGGGTGGCTTCACCCGGGCTGAATTTCTCGTCGAAGTCGAGGTGACGGCGGCCAAGGTGGTCTGATCGCCAGCCATTCTCTCAGAAATTCTCCATCTCGCGGCGCACCTTGGCCATGAAGGCAGCGCGGGTTTCTTCCGTGCAATTGTTCATGTCGTAATGGGCGAGGTATTTGACAGGTGCGCCGATCTTGATCTGGGCGCGCAGTACCCGATTGACGATCTTCTTCGGCGGGTTGCCAACAAGGAAAGCACGCATCGGAGTTGCGCCATAGGTCATGACGGCCGCGAGCTTCCTGATGTGGCGGAGCGTCGGCGTCAGCTTGCCGTCTACCAAATCGAACGAGACGCCGGGCAGCCAGACGCGGTCGTAATAGCCCTTCAGCATGGCCGGAAAGCCGAAGTTCCAGACGGGTGTGACGATTACCAGGCCTTCTGCCTTTTTCAGGCGGTCGACATAGGGCTGCACCAGCGAGAGATTGTCGGGAATATCGTGATAGACGCGGCGGTCATGGGCCGAGAGCACCGGGTCGAAACCCTCCTCGTAGAGATTGCAGCCATCGACTTCGTGGCCGGCCTTTTCCAGGCTCTCACAGGTGAGCTTGTAAAGCGCCCGGCCGAAGCTTTCATCGAGGGGGTGTGAGTGAAGGACGAGTACGCGCATGTCAAAAGCTCCAAGTCGTTGCCCGCCGCTTTCGCAGTCGGGGTCCAGTTGAAAACTTCCGCGCCGTTTGTCCCAGCATCCCCGTCCTTCGCCGCCTGATGCCGAGGGATGGGGGATGCCATGTCGTGTGTCGCATGGGCCGGAGAGGGCCGGCCGGGAGTACCTTCGGAATAAGTTCGTTCCGGCGGTTATCAGTCGCGGCTCCGGAACGGGGAGCCGCGACGCATCTGATGTGCCTTACGAGGCTTCGGAAAACACCTCCAGGCCCGGGAACAGGTAGTTCTTGCCGGCGGAGAAATCGAAGTCGGGGTTCTCCCAGGCGATCATCTTGCCGGGGTTGAGCAGGCCTTTCGGATCGGTCTCTTTCTTGAAGGCGAGCTGGACCTGGTCGGTCTGCTTCATGCCGCCTTCTTCAAGCGTATAGCGGTGGGGGTTGAAGATCGGGCAGCCGTTTTCCTCGTGGATGCGGATGATCTCCTCCAGTCTTTCCTTTGTCGTGTAGCGCACCAGCGGCAGGCCGGCGCACTGGATCTGGCCGTCGAACTTGATGAATTCGAGATGGCCGATGACCTCGTCCGGAAACAGCTCGGTCATCACGCGGACCTTCTCGACGTGATCGGGGCCGGGATACTGGACCTGGAGATAGGTGATGTTGGTATCGAGCTTCAGCGCCCGTAGCGTCGTGTGGTTCCAGGTCAGCTCATAGGCATGCGGGATGCCCTTCATGCTTTCGACAGTGTCGGAGCGGAAGCGCACATCGCCCTTCATCCGCTCGGCGAGCGCCAGGAAGGGCTCCATCGAGTGCGGCGCGACCATCAGCACGACGACCGACTGGCCTTCCTTCAGCCAGGGCTTGTGGCGAGTGAAATAGTCGAATGGAATGGGGGCGGCGATCGGGGCGACTTCCTTTAGGAGGATGCCGTTCTTGTGAGACAGCGCATCGGCGAATTTGACCGCGTCCATGAACTCGTCATAGCCGACGATGACGTCGACCCAGTCGTAAGCAGGCGCCAGCGGCATTTCGACTTCGGTGATGATGCCGTTGGTGCCATAGGCGTGGGAGACCTTCTGCAGGTCCCAGGCGGAAAGTTCGAGCACGCGCGGCTCGGCTTCCATGGTAACGACGCGCAGGCGCAGGATGTTGCCGAGGTCACGCAAGCCGCCCCAGGTGATCGAGCCGACGCCGCCGGAGCCGCCGGCGATGAAGCCGGCAACGCTGGCTGTCTGCTTGGTCGAGGGGTGGAAGCGCAATTCCTGGCCGGAATGTTCCTTGGTCTGGCGGTCGAGCTCGGAGATGATGATGCCGGGCTCGCAGATGACGCGGCCAGGCAGGATCTCCTTCACCTTGTTCATGTTGATGAGATTGAGGATGATACCGCCCGAGAGCGGCATGGCCTGTCCGTAATTGCCTGTGCCGCCGCCACGCGGGGTGACCGGCACGCCATGCGCATAGGCAACCTTCAGCGTTCGGATGACCTCTTCTTCCGTCGTCGGGGAAACGACGAGGTCACCGACGACATTGTCGAGTTCTTCCTTCAGGATCGGCGAATACCAGTAGAAATCGCGGCTTTTCTGTTTGACAAGCGCCGGATTGTCCTCGACGGCGATGCCTTCCAGCTCTTCGATGATTTTGGCGTAATCAGCCATGTCTAAACTCCAAGCAACGGGTCAAGTTCGCGGTAATCCGGCAGGCTGCGGTCGATGCCCATGCCATTCCGCATCACGATGCGGTCGGCCTGCGGACGGGAAAGGAATTCGCTCCAGCGGCGGGCGCTGAAGAGGACGAGATCCGCCTTGCCACCCACGGCGATGCGGCCGTGGTCGGGGCGTTTCAGGATGTCGGCGGGCGTGCGGGTGACGACGCGGGCGGCGGTGTCCAGCGGATGGTCGAGATGGATGATACGCACGGCTTCGCGGAAGACCTCGACGGGATCGAGATCGCCATAGGCATAGAAGGGATCGCGGGTGTTATCGGAAGAGACGGCGGTGGCGACACCGGCGGCAGTGAGTTCATGGAAGAGGGTCACGCCGCGTTGGCGGGGCGTGCGACCGGGGTGCCGGTCCTGAAGATACATGTTGCACATCGGCAGCGAGACGACAGAGAGATCGGCCTCGGCCACGAGATCGATCGTGCGTTTGGCCATGTCCTCGTCCTGGCGGGCGAGCGAGCAGCAATGGCCGACGGTTACAGAGCCCTCGAAGCTGTTGCGGATCTTGGCTTCCGCGATGGTCTTAAGCGTCAGGGTTTCCTTGTCCTGCGTCTCGTCGACATGCAGGTCGATGTCGAGGCCGTTCTCGCTCGCGGTGCGGAAGAGAATGTCGAGCTTCTGGTCGAGCTCCGGCATCAGATAGGTGACGCCGCCGAGCAAGCCCTTGTTGGCGACGATGACTTCGACCAGATCCTTGAAGAAGGCATCGTCGGTGATCTGGTCGAAGGGGAAGAGGGCGGCGGCCTGCAGGTCGATCTTGTCGGCCCAGGCGTCACGGACTTCCGCAAAGACCTCGAAAGAGATGCGGTGCTGCGGGGCCAGGCTGTCGAGATGGGTGCGGATGAGACTGGTGCCGTGGGCATAGGCCGTCTTCAGCGAGAATTCCATGCGGGCTTTGACATCTTCCGCCGACCAGCGGGCTTCTCGGTCGGTTTTCACGGCTTCGAGCGCGCCGATGAAATCGCCTGAGGGGTTCGGCCGGCGGTCCCAGATATGGCCCTTGTCGAGATGGGTGTGCATGTCGACGAAGGTCGGCCAGACCATGCCGTTGCGGAGATCCGTCGAGGGGAGGCCCGATGGGGCGGTGCCGGGCTTCAGGATCGCCTCGACCTTGCCATCGGCGACGACGATATCGGCGCTGATCAGGCCCTCACAGGCGGGCGCCTCGACACCATCGACGCAGATCTGCGGCAGCGTCGCATTGGCGAGCACGAAGCGCTTGGCGCCGGGGAGGTTGGCAATCGGGTTCGACATCAATTTTCTCGTTTCAGGCTGCTCTCGTGCCAGCGATGCAGCGCCAGCCAGGAGATGAACGAGGTGATGGCGAAGATCACCACACCGAGGCAAGAGAGCAGGAAGAGGGCAGCGAAAAGGCGTGGAATGTTCAGACGGAACTGGGCCTCGAGCAGGCGGAAGGCAAGACCTGAACCGGCGCCGGCAGAGCCTGCGGCAAATTCTGCGACGACGGCGGCAATGAGGGCGAGGCCGCCACCGATGCGCAAGCCGGTCATGAAATAGGGGAGGGAGGCGGGGAGTTTCAGATAGAGCAGCGTCTGCCAGCGCGAGGCGCCGTAGAGGTCGAAGAGGTTGAGCAGATTATGATCGACGCTCTTCAGGCCCTGGACCATGTTGGAGAGGATGGGGAAGAAGGCGACGAGGAAGGCGCAGATGAGCAGCGCCACCTGGGTTGAGGGAGAATAGATCAGGATCAGCGGCGCGATGGCGACGATCGGGGTGACCTGCAGGATGACGGTGATCGGATAGAAGGCGATCTCGATCCATTTCGACTGGACGAGAGCAACGGCGATGCCGACACCGCCGAGAAGGGCGAGGCCCAGCGACATCAGCGTGATCTTGGTGGTGACCCAGAGCGCCGGCGAGAGCGTGCCCCAGTCCTTGAACAGGGCGCCGGCGACCGCGATCGGGCCGGGCAGGATGTATTGCGGGACGCCCGAGACCCAGACGCCGACCTGCCAGACGATGATCAGCAGACAGACGACCAGGATGGGGACGAGGATCTTGGCGAGCGTTTCGGCCGGTCCGGTCATCAGTGATGCTCCCCGCCCATGGCTTCGATCAGTGTCTTGGACACGGTTTCACACGCCTGCCGATACTCTTCGGACGTCCGGTAGAAGGCGTCGCGGTCAAGGCTGGTCTGCAGCGGAAAATCGGCATGCACGCGGCCGGGGCGCGCCTTCATCACGACGATGCGACTTGAGAGGTAGGCGCTTTCGAACACGGAATGGGTGACGAAGATGACCGTGATGCCGGTTTCCTTCCAGAGAGCCAGTACATCGTCGTTCAGCTTCTGGCGGGTGATTTCGTCGAGGGCGGCGAAGGGCTCGTCCATCAGCAGCAGCTTCGGCTTGGTCACCAGCGCTCGGGCGATCGAGACGCGCATCTTCATCCCACCGGAAAGTTCGCGCGGATAGGCGTCGGTGAAATCCTTGAGGCCGACGCGGTCGAGGGCGGCGAGGATATCTGCCTTCGCGGCGGACTTGGAGATGCCGCGCAGTTTCAAAGGCAGGTAGACATTGCCGAAGACGGTCGCCCATGGCATCAGCGTGGGCTCCTGGAAGACGAAGGAGATGTCGCCTTCTGGCAGGCCCTTGGAATTGATGCGGGAGCTTGGCCAGTCGATGGAACCTGTCGTGGTGTCGCCCAAGCCGGCGATGATGCGCAGCGCCGTCGACTTGCCGCAGCCGGAGGGGCCGAGGAGAGAGACGAATTCACCTCCGTTAACGGTGAGCGACATGCCGGTCAGCGCTACCGTGCCGCTGGAGAAGACCTTGGATACGTCCTTCATCACCACAAGCGCCCGGCGCTGTTCGGGAGGGGGCGGGATGATGGGGTCTATCTCAGCCATGCGATACTCGGTTTGAAGGAATGCTGATCGGCAATGCCAGCGAACAAAAAGTCCCCCTCTGGCCTGCCGGCCATCTCCCCCACAAGGGGGGAGATGATCCGTGGCAACCGCTCGCTTCCCCTCAAGGAAAAGCGGCGGCGGCTGTGTTAAGCCCTCCCCCTTGTGGGGAGGGTTTGGGAGGGGTTTTCCTGTCGGTGACAACGATCACCCCCCACCCGCAGCTTTGCTGCGACCTCCCCCCTCAAGGGGGAGGTGGAGATTACTTTTTCAGCGCCATGCCGACGCCCTTGCAGACGAACTGGGTGGTGTAGGCCTTCTTGTAGTCGAGGTCGGCCGGCTGGACGCTGATCTGGACCATGGCGTCGAAGAAGGCCTTGTACTTCTCGTCGGTCATGCAGCCGATGCCCTTGTCCATCGCTTCGGCGGACTCGACGATCCCGTATTCCTTCATCTTGGCGATGGAGTATTCGATCTGGCCATCCGTCATTTCCGGATTGTCCGTCTTGATGAGGTCGTTGGCGGCCTTGTTGTCGCCGTAGAGGTAGTTGTACCAGCCCTCGATCGAAGCATCGACGAAGCGCTGCACGACATCAGGCTTGCTCTCGACCATGGTGGTCGTGGTCGTGATCATCGTCGAATAGGGATTGTAGCCGTTGTCGGCAAGAAGGAAGACCTTCGGTGCCCAGCCGGCCTGCTTTTCGATCTCATAGGGTTCCGAGGTCAGGTAGCCCTGCTGGGCAGACTTCGGGTCGGCGATGAAGGGGGCCGGGTTGAAGGTGTAGGGCTTGTACTTCTCGTCGGTGAAGCCCTCGAAGTTCTTCTTCATCCACTCGTAATAGGTGACGTAGCCGTCCTTGCCCATGAAGATGCTATCGAGCTTGGCGAGGTCAGCAAACGTCTCGATGCCTTGGTCGGGATGGGCGAGCAGGACCTGCGGGTCCTTCTGGAAGATGGCGGCGACGTCGATCAGCGGGATGCCTTCCTTGACGGCGTCCATTTCGCCGAGCGGGCTGCCCATGTAGAAGTCCACTTTGCCTGCGATCAGCAGCGCACGGTTGGCAGCCTGCGGGCCGCCCTGGATCACGGTGACCTTGAGGCCATATTTCTCGTAGGTGCCGTCGGCCACGGCCTGGTAGAAGCCGCCATGTTCGGCCTGGGCCAGCCAGTTCGTGCCGTAGCTGACCTCATCGAGGGCGAGGGCGGCGGAGGTAGAAGCCAGCGAAGCTGCAAGGCCCATCAGGGCAAAGAGGCTGGTCTTGGTGAGCGTGTCGCGCATTGATCGTTCCCCTGTTCGTTCCAGGGCCCGTTTTCGGGCTCCCCTTTCCAGCATTTGATCGGCTGGCATGCGTCTTGAAAAGCATCAAAATTCGTCCGCATCGATGCTTTTTTTGCACTGCTCTCAGGATTGATGCATAGTGATGCGGCATGACTAATTTTTGCGCAGCGGAGGCCTCGTGCTGCATTCCCGAAAGCTCGTCTATATCAACGAAATCGTTCGCTGCGGGTCGATCCGAAAAGCCGCGGCCCGGCTGAATGTCGCATCTTCCGCAGTGAACCGCCAGATCCTCGCGCTAGAGGAAGAACTCGGGGCGCCGATCTTCGAGCGGCTGCCAAAAGGGCTGCGATTGACGGCGGCTGGTGAGCTCTGTGTCGAGCACATTCGCGATGTTTTGAAAAATTACGAGCGTCTGGAAGGCCGAATCCGGGGCCTCAAGACCCCGCAGGCCGGCAAGGTGTCGCTGGTCGCCACGGTCGGTCTCGCCTCCGGGCCGCTGCCGGAGATCCTGGCAGGCTTTGTTGCCGCGCATCCCCGCGTCCAGATCAAACTGCGCAATGACGGCGGTTCCACCACCATCAATCCTGTGCTCACGGGTGAGGTGGATCTCGGCCTCGGCTTCAATATCCCGGCGACGCCCGGCATCCGAACGCTCGCCAATTTCGACGTGCCCGTCGGCGTGGTGTTGCCGCCGGGGCACCGGCTGGCCGGTGAGCAGGGGCCGATCGACCTGGTCGAAGTGGTGCAGGAGCCGCTGATCCTGGCGCAATCGGGCACCAGCCTTCGCAACATCATCGATCTGGCGCTTGCGCCGCTCCCCTTGCTGGTCGAGCCTGTCGTCGAGACCAATTCGTCGGAGCTGATGAAGCAGCTGGTCAAGGCGGGCACGGGGCTCACAATGCTCAATCCGCTGGATGCCGTTGCCGAATGTCGGCGCGGCGAGCTGATCTTCCGGCCGCTGACCGAGGCGCATGTCCGTCATCAGCCTATGAAGCTGTTTGCCCGGGCGCGGGCGCCGCTCGATTCAGCGACGAGCCTCTTTGTCGAATACCTGATGCAGGAGATGTTGCTGCTGGTTCAGGATCTGAAGGCGCGTGGGCACATCCCCGAGACCATCCGCGGCCAGGCGTGACCATCTTCAGCCGGGTGTGTAGAGGTTCGACAGCGGGTAGGCCGTAACGTCGCGCAACAGCTCGATGAAGCCGGCGACCTGATGCCGGCAGATCGCAGCACCCTTTTCCGCCGTGCCCTTGGATGCGTCGCCGACCACGCCATGTGGGTTGAGGTCGTGGGCGATCCAGGCGAGGGAATGCGGCGGGAGCGGCGTCAGGAACTTCGAGTTGGAACGCATCTCCTCAGCCTTCGAGACGAAATTCTCAGCCTTGTCCATCCGGACCAGTTCGGGCCGGAAATGCAGCATCAGCGAGGTCTCGACCTCGCCGCCATGGATGCCGTAACGGCTTTCGTTTTCCGAGATCATGCCGTCCGGATTGCCGAAGCGGCCCCATTGGGTGGAGACGACGACCATCTGGTGGCGGACACGCAGTTCGCGGGCGACGATGCTCATGACATCGACATTGCCGCCGTGGGAATTGACGATGACAAGCTTGCGCAGGCCGGCTTCAGCCACCTTGGCACCAATCGCCGTCCAGGCGGGGATCAGGATTTCCGGGCCGAAGGAGAGGCTGCCGGGGCCATAGACATGCTCGTTGGCCTTGCCGATCTCCTGGGTGGGCAGAACGAGAAAGTCGAGATCGTCGGGACGTTGTGCCTTGAGTTCCGCCAGCATGCCGTTTGCGATGGCGACATCGGTCGCGATCGGCAGATGGGGGCCGTGCTGTTCGGTGGACGCGATCGGCAGGATGGCGATCGTTTTGTCTGCCGACAGGCCGGCAAAATCCGTTGTCGTCAACTCGTTCCAGAAGAATGGTCTGGTCATCACCGCACGTCCCGTTTTTTGTCTATTCCCGTTCGATAAGACAAAAATGCAGGACCCGAAAAGCACCATATTGCGCTCGCGGCGATGCCAAATTGCGCTCGCCCGTGTCGGAGAAGTCGGCTCGGTCCACGATCAGATACTGCACGCATGATTTGCCGGCCCTTTTGGCCAGCGGCGTCCGGACGCATTGCCGGAATGCATGTCGAAGCCCAGATTGATGAGACGACGTCTTTTGGTAAAGTGGTCCCATGTCTCCGCAAGTCACCGTTTGGTTCGATAGCAGTTGTCCGCTCTGCCTGCGGGAGATTGCACTGATGCGCCGTCTCGATCGACGTGGGGCAATCCACTTTGTCGATGCCTGCGACCCAAGTGGTGCCTGCCCCATCGATCGCGCCGAGCTGCTTTCGCGGTTTCATGCCGAAGAAGGCGGGAAGCTGCTTTCGGGTGCTCAGGCTTTTGCTGCCATGTGGCGGGCCATTCCGCTTCTGCGTCCTCTCGGCCTTCTGGCCGGCTGGGCGCCGGCGACCCCGATTTTCGAGGCCGCCTATCGTCGTTTCCTGCGCATCCGGCCACGCCTGCAGCGGCTGTTTCGCTAAAGGGCTAGTGGCTCCACGAGGCGCTGGTCCGTATTGGCTCTTTCAAAGCCAGACTATGGGAATGACATGCCCCTTGTGCAGCCGCGCTAAGTGGCTGGAATGACTTGATGGGCTGAGGTGCATGGTCATCATATCGCTTTGGCGAATGGGCGAATTTCCAAACTTCGCAAACCAACATGGTTGCTTAACGGTTAAGCTTTCCTGCTCCGAGTCACTCTCCACTGGCCGCTGCGCCACCCAATCCTGCGATCGGTCCGTCCTGCGACTAACGGAGAATGTACGTTCTCCAGCGGATTCGTTAATCCTAAACAATTGTCTATTCCGCCGTGGGACATGGAATGGCGGGACAGACTTGGAGGAATGACGTTCCTGGGGGACGTCTCATCGAGGAAAGGGAGGAGTACTCGTGACGGAAAATTCTTCGTCTAACGCATACTGGTCTGCAAACGTTCGCGTCATCTACATCTGCTTGGCGATCTGGGCCGTCGTATCCTACGGGTTCGGCATCCTGCTTCGCCCCGCTCTGTCGGGTATTGCCGTCGGTGGAAGTGATCTTGGCTTCTGGTTCGCCCAGCAAGGCTCGATCGTGGTCTTCATCATCCTGATTTTCGGCTACTCGGTTTATATGAACAAGATCGACCGCGAATTCGGCGTCGACGAGCAGTAAGGCGGAGCAACAATGGATCAGTATACACTCAACCTGCTGATTGTAGGCGCGTCCTTCGCGCTCTACATCGGCATTGCCATCTGGGCTCGCGCCGGAACCACGGCCGAGTTCTACGCTGCAAACCGCGGCGTCAATCCTGTCATGAACGGCATGGCAACTGCGGCTGACTGGATGTCGGCTGCCTCCTTCATCTCGATGGCTGGCCTCATCGCCACTGTCGGCTACGGCAATTCCACCTACCTCATGGGCTGGACCGGCGGCTACGTGCTGCTCGCGCTTTTGCTTGCACCCTATCTGCGCAAGTTCGGCAAATACACCGTCCCGCAGTTCATCGGTGACCGCTTCTACAGCCAGGGCGCTCGCCTGACGGCTGTCGTCTGCCTGATCATCATCTCGGTGACCTACGTCATCGGCCAGATGACTGGTGCCGGCGTCGCCTTCTCGCGCTTCCTCGAAGTTGAAGTCTCGACCGGTCTCTGGATCGCTGCTGCCGTCGTTTTCTGCTACGCGGTTCTCGGCGGTATGAAGGGCATCACCTACACGCAGGTGGCTCAGTACATCGTTCTGATCATCGCCTACACGATCCCGGCGGTCTTCATTTCGCTGCAGCTGACCGGCAACCCGATCCCGTGGTTCGGCCTCTTCGGCACGCACACGGAATCCGCACTGCCGCTGCTCCAGAAGCTCGACCAGGTCGTCACCGACCTTGGCTTCAACGCCTATACCGCCCAGGGTTCCATGCTGAACATGACCCTGTTCACGCTGTCGCTCATGATCGGTACAGCTGGTCTGCCGCACGTCATCATCCGCTTCTTCACCGTTCCGAAGGTGTCTGATGCTCGTTGGTCGGCAGGCTGGGCACTGATTTTCATCGCATTGCTCTATCTGACGGCTCCGGCTGTTGGTGCCATGGCACGCCTGAACATCATCGACACCATCTATCCTAATGGCTCGCAGCAAGAAGCAGTTCTCTATGACGAGCGTCCTGACTGGATGCGCAACTGGGAAGTCACAGGCCTTCTGAAGTTCGAAGACAAGAATGGCGATGGCCGCATCCAGTATTACAACGATGCTGCCGCCGGCTTCACCGAAACTGCCACTCAGCGCGGCTGGACGGGTAACGAGCTGACGATCAACAACGACATCCTCGTTCTCGCCAACCCGGAAATTGCACAGCTGCCGGGCTGGGTTATCGCACTCATCGCCGCCGGTGGTCTCGCAGCCGCTCTGTCGACTGCGGCTGGTCTTCTGCTTGCGATCTCGTCTGCAATCAGCCACGACCTTATCAAGGACTTCCTGAAACCGGACATCTCTGAAAAGGGCGAGCTCATGGCCGCTCGTATCTCGATGGCAGGCGCGATCCTGGTCGCAACGCTCTTGGGGATCAACCCTCCGGGCTTTGCGGCCCAGACCGTCGCGCTCGCCTTCGGTCTTGCCGCTGCGACGATCTTCCCGGCTCTGATGATGGGCATCTTCTCGAAGCGCATCAACTCGGTCGGTGCCACCCTCGGCATGATCGTCGGCCTCGTGGTCACCTGCTTGTACCTGTTCACCTATCTGGGCTGGTTCTTCATCGCAGGCACCAACATGGTCGAAAACGTTCCGGCCAACTACATCTTCGGCATCCCGCCGACGGCGTTCGGCCCGATCGGCGCGCTGCTCAACTTCGCCACGGCCTATATCGTGTCGATGATGACACAGGCTCCGCCGAAGCATGTCCAGGATCTCGTCGAATCCATCCGCGTTCCGCGCGGTGCGGGTCAGGCGACCGGTCACTGATAGAGACAATCGGGAGGGGCGGCCGTGTCGCCCCTCCTGTCCCTCAGTCATTCGCGGCTCGATAGCGCCAAATGAGGGCAAACAGGATGTCACAAGCACAATCCGACGTGCTGATGTTTCTCGAGACTGTTCATCCGTATGACAGTCTTCCGAGAGACGAGATCGAGCGGGTTTCCACCCGGTTCGCACCCCTTACCTTTTCCGCAGGATCCGAAATCTATCACCGCGGCAACGTATTGCCGGGCATCTACCTCATCATGGATGGTGCCGTAGAGATCCTCGATGCCGCCAGCACGGTGGTCTCCGAGCTTGCCGCTCGAAACTCCTTCGGTGAACGCGGCCTTTTGTCGGACGGTTTTGCAGCGACCACGGCAATTGCCCGCTCCGACTGCACCCTGCTCATGTTGCCGAAGGACGAGTTCCATCGGTTGATGCAGGAACAGGCGGTCTTTTCCCGCTTCTTCACCCGCGGGCGCTTTGCCGATACCCGGCGTGGCGATATGGCGATCCAGAAGGTCAGCGAACTGATGTCGCGACCTCCGATCGTTTGTGCCCCATCCGATACGGTCCGTTCTGCCGCCACCCTGATGCGTGAACGGCACGTCTCCAGTCTCGGTGTTGTCGATGGCGGGCGCTTTCTCGGTATCCTCACGACCCGCGACCTGACAGGGCGCGTGCTTGCCGAGGGCTTGAACCCCGACACGACCCCGGTTTCTGCGGTGATGACGCCTGATCCGGTTGGGCTGCCGGGGGAGGCTTTGGGCTCCGACATCCTGCATCTGATGCTGGAGCGCCGTGTCGGTCATCTTCCGGTCGTCGAAGGCGACAGGCTGGTGGGGATGATTACCCAGACTGATCTCATTCGCTTCCACGCGATCAGCTCTGCGCAGTTGATCCGCGACATCGCGTCGGCCGAGCGGGCGGAGGATATGCGCGCGATCACGGCGCGTATCCCGCAATTGCTCGTGCAGCTCGTCGGTAGCAACAATGCCCATGAAGTCGTTACCCGGCTGATCACTGATATCGCGGACAGCGTGACCCGCCGGTTGATCATGCTCGCCGAGCGTGAGCTTGGGCCGCCGCCGGTGCCCTATGTTTGGCTTGCCTGCGGCAGCCAGGGGCGGCAGGAGCAAAGCGGCGTCAGCGATCAGGACAACTGCATTTTTATCGAAGATGGCGTGGAGCCGGAGGAGATGCCCTGGTTCCAGCAGCTCGCTGCCAAGGTCAGCCGGGGCCTCGACATCTGCGGCTATTTCTACTGCCCGGGCGACATGATGGCGACCAATCCGCGCTGGTGCCAGCCGGTTTCCGTCTGGCGCAGCTATTTCCGGGACTGGATCTACAAGGCGGATCCGACAGCGCAAATGCTGGCCAGCGTGATGTTCGACCTCAGGCCGATCTGCGGTGCCTCTTCGCTCTATCAAGATCTCCAGGCCGAGATCCTGGAAGAGGCGAGCCGCAACTCGATCTTCACGGCCCATATGATCAGCAACTCGCTGAAGCATGCTCCGCCTCTGGGGCTGCTTCGCGGCTTTGCCACCATCCGTAGTGGCGAGCATCGCAACCAGATCGACATGAAGCACAACGGCGTGGTTCCCGTGGTCGATCTCGGGCGGGTCTATGCCCTGATGGGACGGCTTTCACCGGTCAACACACGCGCAAGGCTGCTGGCCGCCGAGGAGGCAGGCATCATTTCCGGCGCCGGTGCACGCGATCTGATCGCGGCTTACGACCTGATCGCCGATATGCGGCTGCGTAATCAGGTGAGGCAGGTGCGGGACGGTCGAAAGCCGGATAACTTCCTCGCACCGTATGATTTCGGAGACTTCGAACGGTCCCATTTGCGCGACGCCTTTGTCGTCGTGCGCACCATGCAATCGGCGCTCGCCAATGGCGGCCGGGCGCCCGTCTGAAGGAATGAAGAATGCTGTTTGAGTTGATCGCTGCGGTCGTCGCCGGTGTTGCTCTGGCCGGTGTCGCGATGTTGCTGCGCTGGTTGAGCCGTGGGTTGCTGCCGAAATGGATCGTCCCCACGATGGCCGGTCTCGGAATGCTGGGGTACTCGATCTGGAGCGAATACAGCTGGTTCGACCGGATGAACATTGCCCTGCCGGGTATCGAAGTGTCCTGGAAGAATGCGCAGACGGCCTTCTGGCGTCCGTGGTCGTATATCGAACCTGTCACCACCCGCTTCAGCGCCGTCGACATGAAGACCGCAAGGCGTCATCCGAACCAGCCGGGTCTCGTCATGGTCGATATCCTGCTCCTGGCGCGCTGGCAGCCGGTCAAGCCCGTGAAGGTGGTCTACGACTGCCCGAATATGCAGCGGGCGGATCTGGTCGATGCCAATGTCAGCATCGCCGACGACGGCAGTCTGGTCGGTGCCGAGTGGGTCAAGCTCGATGCAGAGGACGCGGCGATGAAAATCGCGTGTACGACAAGGTGAGGACATGCTGATCAAGATCGGGCTGCGCGCACGCATCCTTCTGTTCTTCGTGGCACTGGCTGCCGGCGCCGTTGCGGCGCTGGCGGTTGGGCTGTGGTTCGGTTATCACCGCGAAGGCAGCCCCGATATGTTTGACGCCTTTATGCAAGGGGCGATCGCTGCCGGTTTCCTGATCCTGGCACTGATCACCTGGATCTGGTTTCTCTTCGATACGCATGTCGCCCGCCCCATTGACAAGGTCGCGTCTGCCATGCGTGCCCGGGCGCATGCGGATGTCGCTCACGAGCTCTCGACGGATGACGCACGCTATCTTGGCGATCTTGCAGCAGCGGCCTCGGCAACAGCCACGACGCTTGCCCAGACCCGCGGTGCCCTTGCAGAGTCCGTCCAGCGCGAGACATCGCGCCTCGCCGCCGACAAGAACAAGCTCGAGCAGTTGCTTGCCGATGTGCCCCCGGCGGTTCTGCTCTGTACCGGTCGCCATCACCTCGTTTTCTATAACGGCGTGGCGAAACAGTTTCTTGCCGGCTCGCAGCGGCCCGTCTGTCTCGACCGCAACGTCTTCGACTATCTGAGCGAAGGCCCGATCCGGGATGCACACCACAGGCTCCTGGAGAGTGCGGATCCCGATGCCGTCGTGGAGTTCATCTGTCTCAGCCCTTCTGGCGAGCGCCGACTTGCTGGCCGCATGCGGCTTGCGAGTGACAATGGCGGCGATGGCGGGGCCTATGTGATGACCTTGCGCGATGTCACCACTGAGGTCGCCGCCTATGGGAGGCGGGATGTGCTTCTGGGGGACGTCTTCCTGCAAATTCGCCCGGCCGTCTCGGAGCTCCGGCGACGTGCTGCGGAGCAGTCAGGTGGGCCGCTCCAATATGGTGATATCCACCCGCAGATCGAGGCGCTCGACACGATGCTGGATGCGCTCGAGGGTCGCTTCGAGAGCTGTCGTTCCGATGGCTGGCCGATGGCACCCACCGATGCGCGCGAGCTTGGCAGCCAGTTGCGGCGCGAGTTGGAGGGGCTCGGATTGTCGCTGGAGATTGACGCGGAGGAATTGGCCGTCCGCTGCAATGCCTTCGACATCGTGAGCCTCCTGGGACACATCGCATCGCGGGTAGACGGTGCGACGTCCGCAGGCCAATTTCGGTTGGCGATCTCCGCCGTCGGTGACGCGGCTGAGCTCGCCGTCTCCTGGTCTGGGGGATCGATCACGCAAGAGGCGCTGCAGGGCTGGCTCGGGGAACCTGTGTTTGAGGGCGGCGTGACATGCGAGACGATCCTTCGTGCGCATGGCAACACACTTTTGGTCGGTTTTGCCGGTGACCGTCCGGCGATCCTGACGCGGTTGCGCCCGATCGAGCGCCTTCGGCCCGTCGGAGCGGACCTGTCTCGCCACGTGGTCTATGATTTCGACCTTCTGTCCCGGATGCACTACGACAAGATCTCCGACGCCCGTCTGGATGCACTGACCTATGTCGTCTTCGATACCGAGACCACGGGACTTCTGCCCGAGCAGGGCGACGAGATCGTGCAGATTGCGGCTGTGCGGATCGTCAATGGCAAGCGGGTCAAGAGCGAGGTTTTCAACCTGCTCGTCAATCCGGGCCGTCCGATCCCGGCCTCTGCCACGGCGATCCATGGTGTCAGTGATGCGATGGTTGTCGATGCTATAAGCGTCCAGGAGGCCGTGCGGCAGTTCCATCGTTTCGCCGAGGGCGCAGTGCTCGTGGCGCACAATGCGCCTTTCGACATGGAGTTTCTCTATCGGCGGGAGAAGGAGGTGGGGCTGCGGTTCCTGCATCCCATTCTCGATACCGTGCTTGTCTCGGCCACGGCCTTCGGTCGGGCCGAAACGCACACGCTCGATGCGCTGGCCAGCCGCTTAGGCGTGCATATCGAGGATGCGGACCGTCACACGGCGCTTGGTGATGCGGTCGCGACGGCCGACGTCTTCATCAAGCTCAAGGATATGCTCGCAGGCCAGGGCCTCGTGCGGTTCGGCGAGGTGCTCGCCAGCGTGCGCACGCATCAGCGGCTCGTTCGTGATCTGAACGACCATCAGGTGCAGGCCTCTTGAGCTCTCGCTTTACTCTCTGGCCGGGTTCTCCCGCATGTCCGTCACGGCGGTGACAGGTGCGTGACAGGTTATGCTGTTAGGCCTATGGTCACATCGTCCCGTGGAGGCGGGGCAGATGGGACATGGGAGGAGCAGGCATTGCCTGGAACGGTTCGCGCCGTATGGCGGGTACCCGCATTCTCCCCACAGATCAGTTGAAAGCGGCAAGAGCCGCGTTGATGGTGGAGGACTATCTTGAAGCACTTTTTCCTGGCATCTTTTCTCGCAGGCGCCCTGGCCCTTCCGGCCGTTGCCGCCGACTACACGATCATGGCTCCGGCAGCGCCTGGCGGCGGCTGGGACCAGACGGCCCGTTCGCTGCAGGCCGTCATGCAGTCTGAAGGTATCTCCGGCAATGTTCAGGTCGTGAACGTACCGGGCGCCGGTGGCACCATCGGTCTCGCCCAGTTCGCCAGCCAGCAGAAGGGCAATGCGAACGCCCTGATCGTCGGCGGCTACGTCATGGTTGGCGCTATCCTCACCAACCAGTCGCCGGTGACGCTGGCCGACGTCACGCCGATCGCTCGCTTGACCGGTGAATACGAAGCCATCGTCGTTCCTGCCAATTCCGAGATCCAGAACATCGGCCAGCTCGTCGAAAAGCTGAAGGCTGATCCGGGTTCTGTTTCCTGGGCTGGTGGCTCGGCAGGCGGCACCGACCATATCGGCGCTGGCCTCATCGCCAAGGCTGCCGGCGTTGATCCGACCAAGATCAACTACATCGCCTATTCTGGCGGCGGTGAAGCACTTGCTGCCATCCTCGGCGGCCAGGTTACTGTCGGCATTTCCAGCTACGGCGAATTCCAGGCACAGGTTGCTGCCGGCACGCTGCGTCTGCTCGCCGTTTCCAGCGCCGAACGCATCGCCGGCGCAGATGCCCCGACGCTGAAGGAAAGCGGTCTCGACGTTGTGCTGCAGAACTGGCGCATGGTTGCTGCTGCTCCAGGCCTGACCGACGAGCAGAAGGCTGCTGTTACGGCTGACGTCGAAAAGCTCGCGAAGTCTGCCGGCTGGCAGGAAACGCTGAAGACCAAGAACTGGCAGGACACCTATCTCGTCGGTGCGGCCTTCGAAGAGCAGCTCGCCAAGGATATCGCTGCCACCGAGGCTATCCTCAAAGACATCGGTCTCGTGAAATGAGCATGGAAGAGCACTCTTCCGGACAACGCACGCGCCGCCCTGATTGGGCGGCGCTGGCCATCGCGCTGGTGATGTTCGCGATTGCCGGCCTGATCTTCTTCGATGTCGCGCGTCTGCAAGGCGGAAACCTTTATTCCGGTATTGGTCCCGCGACCGTGCCGAAGGGCATCGCCATCGGTCTGATCGGGCTGGGCATCTGGACGGTCTTCGCTGCGCTGCGCCGCGATTTTCCTGAGCGGGAGCATCAGGAGCTTCCCCCTGTCTTGTTCATCGTCGCGGGACTTGCCGCGCAGATGCTGCTTTTGAAGACTGCCGGTTTCTCGATTGCCACCGGTATTCTGTTTGCCATGACCGCTGCCGGATTCGGCAAGAGAAAGTTCTGGATTTCGCTGCCTGCGGGCATCGCACTTTCCTTCGTCGTGTGGATCATTTTCGCGCGCTTCCTGCAACTGTCCTTGCCGGCGGGTCCACTCGAACGGCTGTTCTTCTGAGGGGAACCCCGTGAATACGTTTGATTTCCTTCTCCAGGGGCTGGCGATCGCCGCCCAGCCGATCAACCTGTTCTACGCGCTGATTGGCGTCACGCTCGGCACACTCGTCGGCGTCCTGCCGGGTATCGGTCCGGCGCTCACCGTGGCGCTGCTGTTGCCGGTCACGTACCAACTCGATCCTGCCGGCTCGCTGATCATGTTCGCCGGCATCTATTACGGCGGCATGTATGGCGGCTCGACGACGTCGATCCTGCTGAATACACCCGGTGAAAGCGCCTCGATCGTCACGGCGCTCGAGGGCAACAAGATGGCCCGGGCCGGACGCGGTGGACCAGCACTTGCGACTGCCGCTATCGGCTCCTTCGTCGCGGGTCTGCTGGCGACGATCTCACTTGCCTTCATTGCTCCATTTGTCGTCAAATTCGCGCTGTCTTTCGGCCCGCGTGAATATTTCGCACTCATGGTGCTCGCGTTCGTGACCGTCTCGGCGGCGTTCGGAGATTCTACCCTGCGCGGTCTGACTGCGCTCTTCATCGGTCTTGCATTTTCGATTGTCGGCATCGACCAGCTCACCGGCCAGACCCGCCTCAGCTTCGGCGTGCCGGACCTGCTGGACGGCCTCGAAGTAACGACGCTTGCGGTTGCGATGTTCGCTATCGGTGAGACGCTTTATGTGGCGGCGCAAGGTGCCCGAGCTCCGGAAAAGGTCGAGGCCGTGCGCGGTTCGCTCTGGATGAATAAATCCGACTGGAAGCGTTCCTGGAAACCCTGGCTGCGCGGCACGGCGATCGGGTTCCCGATCGGGGCCATGCCGGCCGGTGGCGCTGATGTCTCGAGCTTCCTGTCCTATTCGGCAGAGAAGAATTTCTCGAAGCATCCCGAGGAATTCGGTCACGGTGCCATCGAAGGTGTTGCTGGTCCGGAAGCCGCAAATAATGCCTCGGCTGCCGGCACGTTGGTACCGCTGCTGACGCTCGGCCTGCCGACCACGGCCACCGCCGCGATCATGCTTGCCGGTTTCCAGCAGTTCGGCTTGCAGCCGGGACCGCTTCTGTTCGCGACCAATCCGCAGCTGGTCTGGGGTCTGATCGCCTCGTTGCTGATCGCCAACTTCATGCTGCTGGTGTTGAACCTGCCGCTGATCGGTCTGTGGGTCCGCCTGCTGACAATCCCGAAGCCCTGGCTTTATTCCGGCATCCTGGTCTTCGCGACACTAGGCACGATCGGCGCCAATCCGTCCGTGTTCGAACTCGGCCTTCTGCTGACCTTCGGCGTGCTGGGCTACATCATGCGTGTCTTCGGCTATCCGATCGCGCCTGTTATCGTCGGCCTGATCCTCGGGCCCATGGCCGAGCAGCAGCTGCGTCGTGCGCTGTCGATCAGCCAGGGGGATGCAACCGTGCTCGTCACATCGCCGATTGCTGCCATCCTGCTTGCGCTTGCAGCCATCGCGCTCTTCGTCCCGATGATCCTTCGGGCGCGGGGCAAGGGGCAGGTGCTGGCCCAGGTTGCGGGCAGCGAAGACTAATGCCTAAATTACCATGTGCCGATGCAGGATCTGATTAACTCGGCCTGCATCGGCTGCATGGCTGGCGTGACTTTCCGTCCATTGTAATCTGACCGTCGGAGTATCATCTTCTGCTTGCAAACGAAGAAAGCGAGCAAAAAAATGTCTAGCCTCCGCAAGTCCATCCAGCAGGGTTTCCTCGGTCGTGCGATCGCCGTTATCGGCGCAGCAAGCTCCGCAGCGGCCGCTGTCGAGGGACATCGTCGTCCGAAGGACCATCACCTGAAGACGCTCGGTATCAACCCGGCCGATTTCCCGCGCTACTGATCCCGATATAAAAGATGACGGGCACTCTTGGAGTGCCCGGATAGCTGGCCTCAAGGCCGGTTTGACAAGACAACACGAGCGCTCACTTCGGGCGCTCTTTTTGTTTCAGCCAGACAGGCGACCACCGCGCCCCCCGCTGAGCTTTACTTGCTCAGTCGATCCGTCGCCGCCGTCAGGGCGATGTTCACGCCGCCGGGAAGCCATTCGAAGTCGATACTGCCGCCGAGCTGATGTGTCGCACTGGTGCGGGCCAGCTTGCTGCCGAAGCCCTCCTGCTTCGGTGATCTAATCTCCGAACGTGACACCGTTTCCCGCCATTCCAGGCTGAGCGATGAACCTTTCATCTGCCAGCGCACATCGAGGCGGCCAACCGGTTCGCGGAACGGGCCGTATTTTGCGGCATTCGTCGCAAGCTCGTGGAAGATCAGGGCGAAACTTGTCGACGCATTCGGGCCAAGTCTGAGTTCAGGCCCAGTCAGTGACACCTGGCTCTGCCGGTCAGCGAGATGCGGCGACAGGATCTCTTCCAGGAGCGCATGAAAGCCGACCGATTCCGTGCCATGCAGCCCGTGGGTGATGGCTGGCTGGATCAGATGATGCGCCTTTGCCAGCGCCTGCAGGCGCCCATGCAGCGCTTCCGCCATCGCGCCGACAGAGGCGGAGGAACGGGCCGTCATGTTGACCATGCCGGCGGTGATGGCAAAGAGGTTCTTGACCCGGTGGTTGAGCTCGCTCAACAGGAGCTGGCGGGCCTCTTCGGCCACCTTGAGATCGTGGATGTCTGTGCAGGTGCCATACCAGCGGATGATCTCGCCGCTCTCGTCACGCACGCATTGGGCGCGCCCGATGACCCATCGGTAGTTGCCTGATCGATGTCTGAGCCGATACTCCACGTGGTAAGGCTCACCCGTTGAAAGGCTGTCCTGCCAACGGGTCCAGGCTTCGACCCGGTCATCCGGGTGAAACACCCTCTCCCAATCCGTCCCGTCGGTGACGCCTTCCGGAACGCCTGTGTATTCGTACCAACGCTGGTTGAAGTAGTCGTGATACCCATCAGGTCGGGTCGACCAGATCATCTGGTCGATGGAATTGACGATCGCCTCGAAACGCTGCTCGCTCTCCAGCAGAGCGGCCATGGCGGTGGTTGCCTCGGTCACATCCGAGGCCTGAATGAATATGCCGGCGCTCTGTCCTTCCTGGTCCGTGATGGGCTGGAAAACGAAGTCCACATAGCGCAGTTGCCGCTCGCCACTCGGAGTCATGAACTCGACGGCCACGGCTGTGCCCTTGTAGGGCTTATTGGACAGGTAGACCGTGTCCAGAAGTCTGACAAATCCCTGATCTTCCACCTCGGGCAGGGCGCCTGCCACGGGCTTGCCGACCAGATCGGAGCGCTGGACCAGCGCCTCATAGGCCGGGTTTGCCAGTTTGAAGACGTGCGACGGGCCTTCCGTGATGGCGATTGCTGCCGGTGCCTGAGCGAAAAGGCGCCCGAGCCGGTCGATCTCTTCCTGCGCCTGCCGGCGCGCGAGCACTGCAGCCGTTGTCTCGTTGCCCTGGTTGTAGACGCCGACGATGTTGCCATGCTCGTCGCGGATGCTCGACAGGCTGTAGTTCCAGTAGCCTTCCGTCGGAACACCGTTGCGATCCATCATCAGCAACTGGTCATACGTGGTCACACCCTCGCCGGTGGTCATCACTTGGTTGAATTGCGGCCCGACGACATCCCAGATGTCCGACCATACCTCGGCGGCCGGTCGGCCGAGTGCCCATGGGTGCCGTTCGCCCGGGATGTGGGACCAACTGTCGTTGTACAGCAGGCGAAGCTCCGGCCCCCAGTAGATGGCGGTCGGGAAGCTGGAATTCAGGCAAATGGAAAGAGCCGAGCGGAGTGCCGCCGGCCACGTCTCGATGGGGCCGAGGCCATCTGACCGGTCCCGCTCAAGGATAAGGTCGGCCATGAAGCCGCCATTCTTCAGGAAACCGGGCCTTGCGTTCTGGTGCTCGTCAATCGACATCAATGCTGCTGCCTTGAGCTGCGCGTTTTCGGCTCTTACAAGTCAGATAGGCTAAACGCCTTTGCATGTCTATTGTCTCGCTCCGCCCCGATTTGGGGGAGGAGGGGTGGGACGTGAAAATTTTTGCCCCTCCAAAATTTTGATCTGGCGGCGGAACTTTTCCCAGAATTCGTCATTGTCGTCAGCAGCCTGCTTCAGGACAATGGTGTGAATGTCTGATCAAAATTCCTCGCGGCGCGACGCTCGGGACGCCGGCGACCGTCTGTTAGCCTCTCATCCCTCGGAAGATCCATTTGCCGCGGCCTTCAAGGCGACGCGCATGCCGATGCTGATCACCGATCCACAACAGCCAGACAACCCGATTATCTTCTGCAATCAGGCCTTTGCCACTCTAACAGGCTATGGCGTCGACGAACTCGTAGGGCGCAATTGCCGGCTCTTGCAGGGGCCAGAGACCGATCGCCAAGCGATCCATGCGCTGCGCGAGGCAATCGCGGCTGAACGCGATATCGCCATCGACATTCTCAATTATCGCAAGGATGGTAGCTCTTTCTGGAACGCGCTCTTCGTCAGCCCCGTCCGCGATGCTGCCGGCGATGTCATCTACTTCTTTGCCTCTCAGCTCGATTTCACCACGATCAAGAGCAAGGAGCGGGAGCTTGCAGAGGCGCGCAAGTCAGCGGAGCGCGAAGTTGCACGCCGGACAAGCGACCTGTCGGATGCACTCAAGGCACAGACGCTTCTTGTCCATGAAGTCGACCATCGGGTGAAGAACAATCTCCTGACGATCGCTTCGATCGTGAAGCTTCAGGCGCGCATGTCGGAAACCGATACCGTCAAGCGGACGCTGTTTTCCGTGCTCAACCGCGTCGAGGCGCTGAGCACCGTACAGAGGAAGCTGTTCACCAGCGCTGATCTCGGCCGCTTCGACGTTTCGGATTTCGCCAAGGATCTCATCGAGGATCTGGTGGGAGCCCTGAAACGGGACGATATCCGCGTGATCGTCGATATCTCGCCGGTTCTCGTTCCGGCGGTGAAGGCCTCGGCGCTCGCCCTGATCGTCAACGAGCTTGTGCTGGATGCCGTCCGGCGCGGATTGAGCGATGGCGGCGGTGATATTCATCTGCAGGTCAAACGGACCAATGGACATTTCCTGATCCGGGTCACCGATACGACCACGCCGGTCTCCGTCAATCCAGAGGAGGAGGCCTTCGGCAAACTGATGCTGGAAACCTGCGCGAAGCAGCTCGGCGCGCAGATCACGCGGGAGGTCGATGGCCATCGGACAGATGTTCTGGTGACGATGCTGGTTGAAGAAATGAAGGATGCGGACGATTGAAGATCATGATTGTCGAGGATGAGGCGCTGCTTGCTCTCGAACTGGAGTTTGAGGTCGAGGCTGCCGGACACGTCGTTGTCGGGACTGCGGCTTCGCGGAAGGCCGCCTTTGACATTCTCGAACAGAGCAAGCCCGATTTCGCCTTTGTGGATGTGCACCTGAGCGATGGCCCCACGGGCATCGATATCGGTCGCCGCCTGGCCGAGAAGGACGTTCCCTTCGTCTTCGTCACCGGCAATATCAAGCGGATTCCCGAGGATTTCGTCGGGGCGATCGGTGCGATAGAGAAGCCTTATACGATGAATGGGCTGCAGAACGCCCTGACCTATATCTCGGCAGCCGTTGCGGGAGGCGACAGCGTCACCCCTCCGCCGGGTCTCATTCTCGCAAGTTGATTTGGCTGGCCTCAGAACGAGGCCAGTTCACACGGCTGCCTTGGGCCACCGCCATAGGGCTGGTAGGTGTTGTCAGCGGGGCTGTAGGAGCGGTAACGCGCCATGCAGCTTGCGACGTGATCGTCCTGCAGCGCGTAGCCGTCTGACGAGGACGGCTCGCTGCTCACCGTCATTACCGCTGCCTCGCCTTCCTCGATCTCGGCTGGTGCCTCAACCTGATACGGTGAGACGCAATCGCGCAGCTCACCGTTGAAGCTGCGATAGGTGTTGTCGAGCGGTTCATAGGAACGGTAGCGCTGCGAGCACCAGGCCGTGTGCTGTGGTGACAGGACGTCCAGGGATGTCTCCGGCGGCTCACCGTAAACCGCGCCGGTCGACGTCAGGTCGATCTGAGCAATTCTCGAGCCGAGTTCCTCCTGAGCCGAATTTGCCGCGGTTTCCTGAACCTGCGGTGCCGGTTCACTCATGACCACGTGGCTGGCATAACGGGGCGGCAGTCGCTCAAGGTTCTGCGCTTCACGATCGATGCGCACCGGTTCGGCTGTCCAGAGGTCCCGGATATCAAGGCCAGTGAATTGGTGGGTTTCTTCCTCAGGGGAAAGGGCGGCGGAGGCGATGACCACGCCGCCGATCACCATGCCTGCCGACAGGGCGGATGCGGCGAGCAGTTGCAGGACGGTTTTCATCGGGATCTCCATTTTCGTCAGGTGACAGAAGAATGAAGTTGTCCGAAGACGGTTCCCGATGAAGTTGCTTTATCCCCTGATTTCGCAGTGGTTTTGGCAGAGGCGAAGCATCCCCGCCACGCCTTCTGCTCAGTGGTTGTGACGGGGCGGCCTTTTGGAGATCTGACGGAAGTCTTCCGCGTTGCGAATGGTGGCGCCATCGGCGAGCTGGGTAACCGTCTGACGATAGAGACGCTGCCACGGGGTCGCATCCTTCGGTACAGCAGGTATGCCGTCCGCCTGGCGTTTCGCGATCTCGCTTTCGTCGACCAGCATGTCACAGCGCCCTTGGTTGAGGTCGATCCGGATTGTGTCTCCCGTCCGCACCCAGGCAAGTCCGCCGCCTGCTGCACTTTCCGGCGATGCGTTGAGGATCGACGGGCTGTCGGCGGTGCCGGACTGCCGCCCGTCGCCGATCGTCGGCAGGCTGAGGATGCCCTGCTTGATCAGATGATCCGGCGGCTGCATGTTGACCACTTCCGCTGAGCCCGGCCAGCCAAGTGGGCCGGCGCCGCGAATCACCAGGACGCAATTCTCATCAATCTCAAGGGCTGGATCATTGATCCGCCGGTGATAGTCCTCGGACCCGTCGAACACGATGGCTCGACCCTCGAAGATCCCTTCGCGTCCCTTTTCCTGAAGATAACGCTGGCGGAAGCCCTCTGAGATCACGCTGGTCTTCATGATCGCGAAGTCGAAGAGATTGCCTTTCAACACGATGAAGCCGGCGCGTTCCCGCATCGGCTCGTCGTAAGGCTTTATCACCTCGCGATCCGTTGCCTCTCTGCCTTGCAGGTTCTCGGCCATGGTGCGTCCGGTGACGGTGCGACAGGTGCCGTCGATCTTGCCGGCCTGCATCAGCTCCCACATGATGGCGGGCACACCACCGGCGCGGTGGAAACGTTCACCGAGATAGGCGCCGGCGGGTTGGACATTGGCAAGCAGCGGGATGTCGTAGCCGTGAACCTGCCAATCTTCGGGCAGAAGTTCGACGCCGGCATGCTTGGCCATAGCCATCAAATGCGGCTGGGCATTGGTCGACCCGCCGATTGCGGAGTTGACGCGGATGGCGTTCAGAAAGGCGTCGCGGGTCAGGATGTCTGACGGGCGAATGTCCTCAAGCACGAGTTCGACGGCCCGTTTTCCCGTGCGGTAGGCCATCTGGCCGCGCTCGCGATAGGCGGCGGGAATTGCAGCGCAGCCGGTGAGCGACATGCCGAGTGCTTCTGCAATGGCGTTCATGGTCGAGGCCGTGCCCATGGTGTTGCAGTGACCGGGCGAGGGGGCGGAATCGAGCGCGCGTTCGAGGAATTCCTCCTTGGTGATCTCGCCGGCTGCATATTTGCGCCGGGAACGCCATATGACCGTGCCGGAACCTACCAGTTCGCCGTCGTGCCAGCCGTCGAGCATAGGGCCGCCTGAAAGAACGATTGCCGGGATGTCGACCGTGGAGGCTGCCATCAGGGCCGAGGGTGTGGTCTTGTCGCAGCCTGTCGTCAGTACCACACCATCGAAGGGGTAGCCGTAGAGCAATTCGACAAGTCCAAGATAGGCGAGGTTGCGGTCGAGGGCTGCCGTCGGACGCTTGCAGTTTTCGAAGAGTGGATGCGACGGGAATTCGATCGGGATGCCGCCAGCATCACGGATACCGTCGCGTACGCGTTTGGCGAGATCGAGGTGATGGCGGTTGCAGGGGTTGATGTCCGAGCCCGACTGGGCAATGCCGATGATCGGCTTGCCGGACCGCAGCTCTTCCGGGGTGGTGCCGTAGTTCATGAAGCGCTCCAGATAGAGCGCGGTCATGTCCAGATGATCGGGGTTGTCGAACCAGTCCTGCGAACGAAGGCGGCGTTTCGGCTTTTCAGTTTCAGTCATCGGCTGCACCTTTGCGGTGGTTGTGCTTTTCCAAGTGAAGGAGAAGGGCGCTGTGATCGAGGTCGCCGTTTCCGTCTGCCACGAAGTCGTCGAAGGCCTGGCGAATATCTGCCGTCAGCGGGAGTGCCAGGCCGTAGCTTTCAGCCATGGCGGCCACGGCATTAAGGTCCTTCAATTGCAGGCGGGATGGCCCGCCTGGCTCGAAACGCCGGTCGACCATGCGCTGGCCGTGCAGGTCCAGGATCCGGCTTTCGGCAAAGCCGCCGCGGATTGCCTCGCGAAACTTTTCACGCGATGCACCGCCCGCTTCCACCAGCATCATGGCTTCTGCCACGGCACCGATGGTGATTGCGACGATCTGCTGGTTGGCCAGTTTGCAGATCTGGCCTGCGCCGGAGGTGCCGACATGGGTGACGCGGCCGAGCGGGGCGAAAACCTCTGCGAGGTCTTCGACAATGCCGGCGTCGCCCCCTGCCATGATCGCCAGCGTGCCGGCTTCAGCGCCCACGACGCCACCCGAGACAGGTGCGTCGATGTGGGCGATGCCGACTTGGGCAAGCCTTGCCGCGTGGTCTCTCGCGATCGGTGGCGCGATCGAGGAGGTGTCGATGACGACGGCGCCCTTCTTCAGAGCGGCTGCTGCGCCTTTGGCGAAGAGGACATCCTCGACTGCGGGACCGTCCGACAACATGGTGAAGACCACGTCGGCATCTTCAACGGCCTCTGCTGGACTGTTCGCCAGCCGCGCCCCGGCTGCTGCCAGTGGTTCGGCCTTGCTCACATCGCGGTTCCAAACCGTCACCGCAAAGCCTGCGGCGAGCAGTCGGCGCGTCATTGGCGCGCCCATCAGCCCGGTTCCGAGAAAGGCGATCTGCCTTGTGGCTTTTTCCGTCACAGTTTCCCTCCCAGTTCGTCCTCGATATGCACCCGGATGATCTCATCAAAGGTGCTTTCCGCCGTGAAGCCGAGCGCGCGGGCGCGTGTTGCCTCGAAGCCGGGTGCCCATCCGGCGCAGATGCGCATGATCATCTCGTCGGGTTCATGACGGATCAGCTTGACGGCCTTTTCGCCCGCCGTACGGCGCAGTGCTTCGATCTGTTCTCCGACGGTTGCGCTGAGGCCAGGCATCGAAAGGTTGCGCCGTGGGCCGACAGTTTCCAGGTCGATTGTGGCGCCATGAATGAGGAAGCCGACGGCAGAGCGGGGCGAGGCGTGCCAGTGGCGGACGTCCTCGCTCACGGGCAGAATGGCTTCCTGGCCCACCAGCGGTTCCCGCAGGATGTTGGAGAAGAAGCCGGAGGCTGCCTTGTTCGGCTTGCCTGGGCGAATGCAGATGGTCGGCAGGCGAATGCCGATACCGTCGAAATAGCCCTTGCGGGAATAGTCCGAGAGCAGCAGCTCGCAGATTGCCTTCTGTGTGCCGTAGCTGGTGAGTGGCGTCGTGTGGAAATCGTCCGGGATCGGATAGGGGAGCGGCGCTCCGACGACCGCGATCGACGACGTGAAGACGACCCGCGGTCGGTATCCATCTGCCATATGGGCAAGGCGGATCGCTTCGAAGAGATAGCGGGTGCCGTCCATATTGATCTGGTAGCCCTTCTCGAAATCGAGTTCAGCTTCACCAGAGACAATCGCGGCGAGGTGGAAGATCACATCCGGGCGGGCAGCGATCAGGCGTTCTGCTGCTGCGGGTTCTGAGAGGTCGACGGTCTCGATTGTCACTTTCCCACCGAAGCCTGAGGGCGCCTCGGCTGCGACGACATCGGCAAGCGTCATTGCCGTGATCTGTCGTCCCTGCAGCTCGCCGTCACGCGTCAGTCTCTGCGCGAGCTTGCGGCCGACCATGCCGGCTGCACCAATGATCAGAATATGCATGAAATCGTTTCCTCCCGTGTCATTGTTCGACCCAGCGCCTCTCGACACAAGGGCCATTTGCAAAAACAATTTGTAAGGTTGTCTGATAACCTTATATCATCCGGTTGAAAACCGAATTCTTGGCTCACAGGTCGTGAGCCGTCTGGGGGACTGCAGATGGCCGTGGAAAGCCCGATACAACGAGACGAATTCAGCTCGAACACCGAGGATGCCGCTTTGGCACTGGTTCGCTTGCTTGGCACCGATCTGGTGTTGTGCGGCCCGGAGGTCGAGCGCTACTGTCGTGACTGGCATGGGGATGTCACGACGGGTGCGGTTGCGGTTGTTCGTCCGCGCAGCACATTGGAAGTTTCTGAGGCCGTGCGCGCCATCAGGTCGCTTGGCCTCCAGATTGTGCCGCAGGGTGGCAATACGGGTCTTGTTCTTGGGGGCACGCCGGACCAGCCGGCCAGCCAGGTGGTAGTCAGCCTGGAGCGCATGACGACGATCCGGCGCATCGATGCGGATGATTTCTCGGCCGTGGTCGAGGCCGGTGTCATCCTGTCCGAATTCAAGGACAGGGTGGAAGAGGCCGGCCTTTACTTCCCTCTCGCGCTCGGGGCGCAGGGATCCTGCCGGATTGGCGGCAATGTCTCCACCAATGCCGGGGGGATCAATGTGCTCCGCTACGGCATGACGCGGGAACTCGTGCTTGGTCTGGAAGTGGTTCTTCCCGATGGTTCGATCTTCGAGGGATTGTCGACCCTGCGGAAGGACAATCGCGGGATTGATTTGAAGCAGTTGTTTATCGGGGCCGAGGGCACACTCGGCATCATCACGGCTGTTGCGTTCAAGCTGGCCCCGCCGGCTGAGAAGGTGGCAACGGCCCTGCTCGGGCTCGGGGCTCTGTCGGATGCGATCACGCTCTATCGCCGGGCGAGACGCGACTGCTGCGATCTCATGTCCGCCTTCGAATTCATGCCGCCGGTTGCCTTTGTCCTTGCCCAGGAAGCGATGCCGGATCTGAGCCTGCCGATGAGCGGTGACTATCCGGCCTATGTGCTGATGGAGATCTCCGGCTCGGGTCTCGTCGATATCGATGACCTGATGCAGCGTTTCCTTGAGGGTGTGATGGAGGACGGTCTGGTGCTGGATGGCGTAATTGCCTCTTCGCGCAGCCAGGCCAAGAGCCTCTGGCTGTTCCGGGAGGGCATGAACGAAGGGCAGGCCAAGCGTGGCGCGCATCTGCGAACGGACGTCTCTGTGCCGTTGTCGCGTCTTCCCGAATTCGTCGAGAAGGCGGAGGCTGAAATCGCAGCGCGGCTGCCCGATTGCCTCTGCGTGTCCTATGGTCATGTGGGTGACGGTAATGTCCATCTCAACGTGCTTCCACCGGGCGGGCTGACGCGCGAAGACATCGCGCAGCGGATCTACACGGCCAAAGGGATCGTCAACGCCGCACTCGACGGCTTCGGTGGCTCGATCAGTGCCGAGCATGGGATTGGTCGTCTGAAGAAGTCGGACTTTCTGGCGCGCGTGCCGCCCACGCAATTGCAATTGCTGACAGCGATCAAGCAGGCGATTGATCCTGCGGGGATCATGAACCCCGGTTGCCAATTGAATTCTGGTGCGGATTCATGAAATACCGGAGCGGTGGCAAGGAGACCAGCAGGCATGTCGATCGACCTCGGGCAGATCAGCTTTGGACAAATCAGGCGCAGTGAACACTTGCCTGCCCGGATCGCCGTGCAACTGGCCGAGGAGATCAGCCAGGGGCGATTGAAGCCCGGCGAGCGGTTGCCGACGGAGCATGTGCTTGCCAAGACCCTCGGGGTTAGCCGCTCTGTCGTGCGCGAGGCCATCGCACAGTTGCGCAATGAAGGCCTTGTGGAAACGCGGCAGGGCGTGGGTGCCTTCGTCAGCGAGCCCTCGGCACGGCCGATCCGCATCAAGGACGGCGAGCTTTCCACCCCCCAGAGTTTTCGCGCCTTGTTCCAGTTGCGCGTTCCGCTGGAGATCGAGGCAGCGGGTCTGGCGGCCGTTCATCATACAGCGGACGATCTCGCGAAAATCGACGACGCTCTGTCGCGCATGACCGGTGCCGAAAAGTGGACGGAGCAGGGGATCGTCGCCGATCTCGCCTTCCACCGTGCGGTGGCCGAGGCGACCCATAACGAGTATTTTGCACTTTTCATCGGTTTCATTGCCGAGCGCATCAGTCTTGCCATCGATGCCGCTCGCTCGCGCGCCGTTCTGGAGGAGATTGTCGAGGTGACGATCGCAGAACATGTGCGGCTCAGAGATGCGATTGCCAAGCGCGACCCTGTCGCTGCTCGTGAGGCGATGCGCGGCCATCTGCATGGGGCGGCCAGCCGCATCGATCTTAGCCTCGAGCAATTCTGATACGGGGCGACCGTTGTCCGGTTGTCCACAAGGATGCCTTTCGGGCTAGACAGCCGGAATTTCTGACCATATGAATGCAGGTCAACAGTTGTCAGACATCCTGACAATATGGCAGGGCGATAGGAGCGCCGTGCCGTGGGACATGGAGGAGGTCCATCTTGCTGCGTCGAGAACGTCTGGAGTCCGTCTATATTTTGCCCTCGGATGCGTCCGATGCGGTGCTGGTCGGGCGTGTCTGGTCCAATGCGGCCGGCGGGCCATGCCCGGTGCTGATCCGCGACCGAAAGGTCCTCGACCTCACGGCGCTTTCGCCGACCGTTTCAGGCCTCTTTGAAATCGAAGATCTTGCCGAGCGCCTGGCGACCCAGGTTGGCCTGACGGATCTTGGCGCGCTTGACCAGTTTCTCTCCGGCGAGGCAGGTCATCTGCTCGCGCCCATCGACCTCCAGGCCGTCAAGGCTGCCGGTGTCACCTTTGCCGACAGCATGCTCGAGCGGGTGATCGAAGAGCAGGCGAAGGGTGATGCGGGCCGGGCGCAGGCAATCCGGGAAAAGCTGGCACCTGTGTTGGGCGACAGTCTGCGTGGCCTCGTTGCAGGCTCCGAGCAGGCCGCCAAAGTGAAGACCCTCCTGCAGGATATGGGGCTGTGGTCGCAGTATCTCGAAGTCGGCATCGGTCCGGACGCCGAGATCTTCACCAAGGCGCAGCCGATGTCTTCGGTCACTTGTGGTGACACGGTCGGTATTCATCCGATCTCGCAGTGGAACAATCCGGAGCCTGAAATCGTTCTTGCCGTTCGTTCCGACGGCAAAGTCATCGGTGCGACGCTCGGCAATGACGTCAATCTGCGGGATGTCGAAGGTCGGTCGGCCCTGCTGCTCGGCAAGGCGAAGGACAACAACGCGTCCTGCTCGATCGGGCCCTTCGTCAGGCTTTTCCATGGTGGCTTCACGATGGATGTGCTGCGGACGGTTCGCGTTTCTCTGCTGGTGCGGGGTGAGGATGGCTTCGAGATGACGGGGGAAAGTCCGATGGAAGCGATCAGCCGCACGCCGGAAAACCTGGCCTCGCAATTGCGAAACCGCAATCATCAATATCCCGACGGTGCAGTCCTCTTTCTCGGTACCATGTTTGCTCCGGTCAAGGATCGGCGCGGTGCAGGTCTCGGGTTCACGCACGAAGTGGGTGACCGGGTCGAGATTGCAACGCCGAAGCTCGGGCGTCTCGTGAACTGGGTCGACCGGACTGACGCCTGCCCGGAATGGACCTTCGGCACGCGGGCTCTGTTCGAGAACCTTGCCCGTCGCGGCCTGCTGCAAGGGAGCTGAGGGCATGTCCAAGGCGGTCAACCTGTTCTACCGGTTTCTCGAATTGCTCCTGATCCTGCTGTTGAGCGGCATGGCGATCATGGTCTTCGTCAATGTCGTATTGCGGTATGCCTTCAATTCAGGCCTTACGGTCTCGGATGAAATGGCGCGCTATTTCTTCGTCTGGCTGACCTTCATCGGTGCGGTGGTCGGGTTTCGCGAGCATGGCCATCTCGGGGTGGAATCCCTCGTTGCGATGTTCGGGAAACGCGGCCGGGTCATCTGCATGATCCTGAGCAATATCCTGATCTTCGGCGTTTCATTGCTGTTCTTCTGGGGCACGTGGAAGCAGTTGCCGATCAATGCCAGCATGAGTGCGCCGGTTACGGGGCTTTCCATGGGCTGGGTCTATGGCATCGGTTTTTTCACCGGCGCAGGCTGCGCTCTGATCGCGCTTGAGCGTCTCTTCCGCCTGTTCACCGGGCGCGTCACCGACAGTGAAATCGCGGCCTTTGCCGGCGAGCACCAAGGTGTCGAGAAGCTGGTGGAGCGCGCCTGATGACCCTTATCGTCTTTATCGTCTCGCTGCTCGGTTCCATGGCCATTGGCGTACCGGTGGCATTTTCGCTGATGTTCTGTGGCGTTGCCCTCATGTTTTACATGGGCATGTTCAACAGCCAGATCATCGCCCAGAACATGATCGCGGGCGCTGACACATTTACCTTGCTGGCGATCCCCTTCTTCGTTCTGGCCGGCGAGTTGATGAATTCCGGCGGCCTTTCCAAGCGCATCATCGAGTTCGCGATTGCCTGTGTCGGCCATATCAGGGGCGGCCTCGGCATTGTCGCCATCATGGCAGCCGTCATCATGGCCAGCATTTCCGGGTCGGCCGCTGCCGATACGGCAGCGCTTGCCGCGATCCTCATTCCGATGATGGCCAAGGCAGGATACAACGTGCCGAGATCCGCCGGGCTTATCGCATCCGGGGGCATTATCGCCCCTGTCATCCCACCCTCTATGGCATTCATTGTCTTCGGCGTTGCTGCAAATGTCTCGATTACCCAGCTCTTCATGGCAGGGATCGTGCCCGGCATCTTGATGGGTCTCGCGCTTGTCGTTGCCTGGCAGATCGTTGTCCGCAAAGACAACGTCCAGCCCTTGCCCAAAGCCCCTGCCAAGGAGCGGCTGCGGGTCACCGGGCGTGCTGCCTGGGCGCTTGGCATGCCCGTCATCATCCTCGGCGGCATCAAGGCCGGCGTGGTCACGCCGACGGAGGCAGCCGTCATTGCCGCGGCCTATGCCATGTTCGTGGGCATGGTGATCTATCGCGAACTGAAACCTAAGGATCTGCCAAAGGTCATCCTGCAAGCGGCCAAGACAACCTCGATCATCATGTTCCTGGTCTGCGCTGCTCTCGTGTCCGCCTGGCTGATTACCGCTGCCAACATTCCGGGCGAAATTACGGGTTACATCGAGCCGCTGATCGATCGCCCGATATTGCTGATGTTCGTCATCATGCTGCTGGTGCTGGTGGTCGGAACAGCGCTGGACCTCACGCCAACCATCCTGATCCTGACCCCTGTCCTGATGCCGATCATCAAGCAGGCGGGCATCGATCCGGTCTATTTCGGCGTCATGTTCATCATGAACTGCTGCATCGGTTTGATCACCCCGCCCGTCGGCGTCGTCCTCAACGTCGTCAGTGGCGTCGGGCGTGTGCCGCTCGGGAAGGTGATTACGGGCGTCACGCCGTTCCTGTTGGCGCAGGTGCTGGTGCTCCTGCTGCTCGTCTTGTTTCCCGACATCGTCATCGTGCCGGCCCAGTGGCTGCGGTGAAGACTGCAACTGAACCAACTCATTTCAATCCAAGGGAGGATATATCATGAGGAAAATACTACTCGCGACGACAGCAATGGCATTCGCCATTTCCGGAGCTGCTCCGGCATTTGCTGAATTCAACGAACGCACCATCCGTGTCTCGAACGGCATCAATGCTGACCATCCGGTCGGCAACGGTATCGAGGCCATGCAGAAGTGCCTGGACGACAAGTCCGGTGGCAAGCTGAAACTCCAGGCCTTCTGGGGCGGCGCGCTCGGCGGCGACCTTCAGGCAACGCAGGCCCTGCGCTCTGGCGTTCAGGAAGCTGTCGTGACGTCGTCTTCGCCGCTCGTCGGCATCGAGCCGGCCCTCGGCGTCTTCGACCTTCCGTTCCTGTTCGGCTCGGCTGACGAGGCCTACAAGGTTCTCGACGGCAAGTTCGGCGAGATGATGAACGAGAAGCTCGCAGCCGTTGGCCTCGTCAATCTGGGCTATTGGGAGAACGGTTTCCGCAACCTCTCGAATTCCGTTCGTCCCGTCACGAAGTGGGAGGACTTCGAAGGGATGAAGGTTCGCGTGATGCAGAACAACATCTTCCTCGACACCTTCCAGAACCTTGGCGCGAACGCGACGCCGATGGCTTTTGGTGAAGTGTTCTCGGCATTGGAAACCAATACGATCGATGCGCAGGAAAATCCCTATGTGACGATCGACACCTCGAAGTTCTTCGAGGTCCAGAAGTACATCACCGAGACCAACCACGCCTATACGCCGTTCCTCTTCCTGTTCTCGAAGGCAATCTTCGATACCTACACACCGGAAGAGCAGGCAGCTCTGCGTGAATGCGCGACCGTCGGTCGTGACGTCGAGCGTTCTGTTATCGCCGACCTCAACAAAAAGTCGCTGGAGAAGATCAAGGCCGCCGGTCTGGAAGTGAACGTGCTGTCGCCGGAAGAGCAGCAGCGCATCCGTGAGAAGTCTGCCGTGGTCTATGAGAAGCACAAGGGCACCATCGGTGCCGACGTCGTAGACGGGATCATGGCAGAGCTCGCCGAACTCCGCAAATAACCTCCCTGGTCGTGGCCCTTAGGGGCCTCACCAGAAGAAGCCCGCAGCGGGAGACCGCTGCGGGCTTTTTGCATTCTATTCGGGAACGGATGGCAGGACCTTGTCCTGCTTTTTCAACTGCTGCTCGCGGAAGAAGATGAAAAGGCCCGAGCCGACGATGAGCGTTGCGCCGATGATCATCGTCATTCTCGGCACTTCATCGAAGAAGAAGTAACCGAAGACGACGGCCCATAGCAGCAAGGTGTACTGCAAGGGCGCCACCGTGGCGGCGTCGGAGATCTTCAGGGCGCGGTTGACCAGCATATGGGCGCTCATGGCGACGATGCCGAGCAGTCCCAGCAGAAGGACTTCCGAAACGGAGGTGAGCGGCGTCCAGCCGAAGGGAGCGGCAACGAGGCCGACAATGGCGGCGCCACCGGTCTGGAACAGCACCAGCGTCTTGTCGGGCGTGCCTCTGAGGCTGCGGCCGGAGAGCATCATGAAGGCGAAGGCAGCCGTGCCGACGATCGAGATGAGTGCGTGTGCCGTGAACATCGCGCTCGAGGGCTCAAGCGTGATGATGACCCCGATGAAGCCCACTCCAATCGCAGTCCAGCGCCTCCAGCCCACCTTTTCTCCCAGCAGGAAGGGCGCGGCGGCCGCAACGTAGATGGGTGCGGCGAGCCAATAGGTCATGACATCCGCGAGCGGCAGGTACATGACTGCATAGTAGAAACAGAAGAGCTCAAGCGTCGACAGAACCACGCGTGTGAACTGCAGCCAGGGCCGTTCGGCCTCGACGATCGGCTTCAGGCCGGCGGCCCACAGGAAAGGGGCGAGGATCAGAAGCGCTGCAATGCTGCGGATCAGGATCACCTGGCCAAGGCCATAGTTCGCCACGAGCCATTTGCCCATGGCATCGTTCATTGCAAAGAGCAGCATTCCGAGAAGCATGACCGCTGGTCCAGCCATGCCCGCAATACCGGGCAATCTGCTGGAGGTGTTATCCGTTGCCTGCGTTGTCATGGTTCCTCCTCACAAGACCATAGGATCGAATCTGCTCTGTCATGTTGTCTGACAATTCCGTATCCCTCATGTCCGATGGGGACCGCATTGGCAAGCCTTGTAAGGCGTCGCCACGAAGCGGACAATCTATCGGAAGAGCAGCGCGAGATCCCGTGTGGATGGTGTCACCCTGTCTAGCCGCCTCAGATGGAGAGTCATTTTTCGAACCTGCCTATCTTTAGAATACCAATCTAGTCGTGATTATTGACCTTGGGCTGATTATGACGAAAATATGTCAATATCAGCCGGGGCCAATGAGTGGCTCCGTTCGTAGGAGACTGCCATGTCACATGCGATCGCGAAGCTTTTTGGAGAACCCAGGTCCTGGCGCTCAGCCGAGGCCTGCAGGCAGCGGGTTGCCACGGCTGCCGCCATGCTGTCGATCGCTTTCCTCGCGGTGCTGATTGTTGCGCTCTAAGCGTGACTGTGCTCTCGGTCTGGGGAACAAGCGGCTGGCTAGCCAGCTTTAGACCTCAAGACCTGCCCGATATCGCGTGCCATTCCCCGGCATATTCCTCAAGGCCTTCTACGTGGCGCGTGATGCGCTGCATGGGCACGTCGAGCCTGATCCCGCTGAGCAGCGCTGCGCCGATGGCCGTGCCGGTCGTTGCCTCGGAGGCGTAGACCGGGCGCTTCATCAGGGTGTGAAGGGCCTCTAGATAAAGCCGGTTTGCGGCAAAGGGACCTTCGACCACGATGGGACCTTCAGAAGCGATCAGATCGAGGCATGCCTGCGTCATCATGGCTTCATAGAGGCTGGCACTCGCCCGGCGCTCCGCAGCGAGGTGCGGTTCGGCCAGCCAGCGGGATCGTGAATCCGGAAAGGGGCCCGTGCCCATCACCACGCTGGGCAAGATCATCGAGCGAGCCTTGATCACCGTAGAGGCTGCGTCGAGTTCCTCCTGTTCGGTAATGGGTGTGAGATCGCGGGTGAGGAGGTCCCATTCCCGGCCGCCCATGAACCGGGCGGAGGGAACGGCGGCACCATTTGCATCAACATTGACCAGCGTGTCGCGGGAGGGATCCAGCCGTTGCGGCTTGGCGCCGACCCCGAAGCTGATGACCCAGGTGCCGGTGGAGACGACTGTACAGGGGCTGCCAAAACCGACGAGGTGCGGCAGTAGCGAAGCGTTGGAATCGTGGATGCCGCAATAGACCGGGACCGCGGACGATAGACCCAGCGTATCGGCGATTTCCGGTCTCATGGGGCCGAGTGCATCGAAGGCGGAGCGCAGGGGCGCCATCCGCTCGCGGATTTCCAGAGTGTCGACCAGATCCGAATATCGTTCCTCGAAGGGGAGCCACAGGTCCGTATGGCAACCGAGCGATGTGCGCTCGTTGGCGGCGATCCCTGTCAGGCGGTCGGCCCAGTATTGCGGATAGGTGAGGATGGTCGCAACCTTGCCGAAGAGCTCGGGGAAGGCCGTCTTCTGATAATGCAGTTGCGCGCCGAGGTTCAGGCCGCCTGTGAGGCAGGGTGAGAAGGTCTGCGAGAAATCCGGTCTCAGCCTCTGATAGGCGTCGACGATGGCGTCGGGATAAAGATGCTCGTAGTCGAGGACCGGCATCGCCAGATGACCATCGCCGTCGAGCAGCGCGGCCGATGCGCCATGGGTCGTTATCGACAGGGCATCAAAGCCGGGGCCGGCTGCGAAATCCTTCAAGGTTGCCAGCAGGAAGCGCCAGAGGGCCTCGACGTCGAAATGTGGGTAGGGTGGGCCCTGCAGAACGCTGTTTGCGGTCTTGCGAACCGCAATCTCCGCGCCCGTTTTCGCGTCGACAAGAACCACCTTGGCGTTGGTCTTGCCAATGTCGATCACGGCTATGCGTTGGAAGGATCCTGTCATGGCATGTGGAAGACGGGCTTCAAATCGACGGCCCAGGGGGAGTCGTCGGCGTTCGTTGCCATGATGTCGGCCATATGCGCCCACCACCGTTTCATGACGGGGTGAGAGGGCAGGTCCGACATACCATGGATCTTCGTCCGGGTGAGCACGCCGATCAGCAGGTTGGTCTCCGCATCGAGATGGATCGTGTAGTCGCTGACGCCGGCTTCGTGCAGCAGGTCAACGAGCTCCGGCCAGATTTCGTCATGGCGCTTGCGGTATTCCGCCTCCATGCCCGGATTGAGCTTCATCTTGAAGACGTGGCGTTCGGTCTCGCTCATCAGGCGTTCCTCGCATGTTTGATGCGCCGCGCGACGATTGGGAGCGCGATGGTGATGATCAGAAGCAGGCCAATGAAGATCGACATGACGATGCCGGGCACGTTGAGGAGGCCGAGGCCGAAGGTGACGAGGCCCATGACAAAGGCGGCGATGACGACGCCGGCAATCGTGCCGGAACCGCCGAGGATGGAGACACCGCCAAGCACGACCATGGTGACGACTTCGAGTTCCCACCCTTGAGCGATCGAGGGGCGGGTGGAGCCGAGGCGCGACGTCAGGCAGACGGCTGCGATGCCGCTCATCAAGCCGGTCAGCAGGAAGAGAATGAACTTCACGCGCTCGACTGGAATGCCGGAGAAGCGCGCTGCCAGCGGGTTGTTGCCGATGACATAGACATGGCGGCCGAAATTGGTCCGGTGCAGGAGGATGGCGAAGAGCAGCGCCATCACCAGGAAGAGCACGAATTCGAAGGAGATGACCCAGAAGACATAGCCCTGGCCGAAGAAAGCAAAGTCCGCAGGATATTTGCCGAAGGCCTGGTCACCCAGCACGAGATAGGAGATGCCGCGGAAGAGGCTCATCGTGCCGATTGTCACGACGATCGAGGGAAGCTTCAGGCCGGCGACCAGCAGGCCGTTGAAGGCGCCGCAGGCAAGGCCGGTAGCGATGCCGATCGCCACGAGGCCAGGTGCACCTACGCCGTACTGCGCGGCATAACCCATAGCGGTCGAGGCGAGTGCGATGATGGCTGCGACCGAGAGGTCGATCTCGCCAGCGATGATCAGCAGCGCCATGGCAAAGGCGATCAGCGCCTTTTCCGTGAAGTTGAAGGTGGCGTCCGAGAGGTTCCAGGCATTCAGGAAGTAGGGCGATGCCAGCGAGTTCGCGATGAAGATCAGCACTGCGACGGCGAAGAGGAGAACCTCCCAGCTTCCGAGCAGGCGACGGAAAGGTGTCTGCAGGCGGTCGGGAATGACGCGGGGGCTGTTCATCTGTTCGTTTGCGGTGTTCATGCCGTCGCCTCCTTTCCGGCTGCGCGGTCGCGCAGGATGATACGGCCCTTCTTGCGCTCGGCGCGGGCGTTGAAGACAACCGCGAGCACGATGACGATGCCGGAGATTGCCATCTGGGCAAAGGGCGAGATGCCGATGACCGGGAGCGCATTCTTGATGACGCCGAGGAAGAGGGCGCCGAGAACCGTGCCGATCACGGTGCCAATGCCGCCCGCAATCGAGATGCCGCCGATGACGCAGGCAGCGACGCTGTCGAGTTCGAAGCCAGCGGCGATATCGACATAGGCGACGGCATAACGGGATACCCAGAGATAACCCGAGAGGCCGGCAAGCGCGCCCGAGAGCACGAAGGCGAGGAAGCGGGCGCGGCCCACATCGATGCCGGCGTAGATGGCGGCGACCGGATTGCCACCGGCAGCGTAGGCCGAGCGACCGAAGGGGGTTCGGGCCAGGATGAAGCCAATCAGCAGGATGACTGCGATCGCGACCCAGGAGAGGATCGGCAAGCCCAGCACCGGCAGGCGCGGCACGCCGAGAAAGTCCGGCTGCATCTGGTGGGCATTCACCCATGCGCCGCCCGATAGCACGAAGCTCATGCCGCGATAGATGGTGAGCGTGCCGAGCGTGACGACAATCGGCGGTATCTGCAGGGCCCAGACGAGGAAGCCGTTGATCGCGCCGAGTGCCGCACCGATGCCGATTGCAACGAGCACGAGGAGGGCGAGCGGCAGGCCCGGATAGGCGCTGTCGAGCATGGCGACCGCCATACCGGTAAAGGCGAGATTGGCGGCGACCGACAGGTCGATCGACTTGGTCAGGATCACGACCATCTGGCCGAGTGCCAGGATGATCAGGATCGAGGTGTCGTTGAAGATGTTCGCCAGATTTTCCGGCGAGGCGAAATTGGGTGCGCGGGTGGTAAAGCTCAGGATCATGCCGATGATGATCAGGCCCAGCAGCATTTCCCGGTTCTTGAAGAGGTTCTGCATTGTCATTCCTCACGCATTGCCGGTTGCGGCGCGCACGAGCGTCTCGGCCGTCAGGCCTTCGCGCTCGAAGATGCCGGCCTGCAGGCCCTCGCGCATGACCATGACACGGTCCGACATGCCGAGGATTTCGGGCAGTTCCGACGAGATCATGATGATCGAGAGGCCTTCGGAGGCAAGCTCGGAGATGAAGCCGTGGACGGCGGCCTTGGAGCCGATGTCGATGCCTTTGGTCGGTTCATCGAGAATGATGACCTTGGGCGAGGTGGCGAGCCACTTGCCGATCACGACCTTCTGCTGATTGCCGCCGGACAGCGTGCCAACCGGCACCGACAGCGCGGCTGCCCGCAGGTCGAGCCGTTCCGCGAAGCGGCGCGCCAGCTTCAATTCGTTTGCGGCTTTCAGGAAACCTGAGACGGAGGTCCTGATCAGCGAGGGCAGGGACATGTTCTGGTAGATCGGCAGTTCGAGCGCCAGACCATGTCGTCCGCGTTCCTCTGGCACGTAGACTATGCCGGCGGTGATCGCGTCTGCTGTGTCTCGTATGGTTATGTCCTTGCCTTCAAGCTGAAGGGCACCGGATTTCGGGCGGGTGATCCCGAAGATCGATTGGCAGAGTTCGGAGCGGCCGGCACCGATCAGACCGTAGACGCCGAGGATCTCTCCCTTGCGCAGGTCGAAACTGATGTCGCGGAATTCTGTATCGTGGCTGTAGCCGAGGACGCTCAGGACCGGCGCACCGATGACGGCTTCTACCTTTGGGAAGACATCGTGCACGTCGCGGCCGACCATCTGCCGTACGATCTCGTCCTGCGGCGCGTCCTTGAGCACACCCGAGCCGACCATGCGGCCATCGCGGAAGACGGCATAATTGTCGGCGATCTCGTAGAGTTCATCGAACTTGTGGCTGATGAAGAGGATCGCCTTGCCCTGACGCTTCAGGCCCTCGACGATGCGGAAGAGATCGTCGATCTCCTTGCGCGACAATGCGGCGGTGGGCTCGTCCATGATGACGATGCGCGCGTCGACCGATAGCGCCCGAGCAATGGCCACGAGATGGCGCTGGGCGATCGAGAAGTCCTTGAGTTTCGTCGTCGGATCGATGTCGCTTTCCAGCGCCTTCATCAGGTCCCGGGAGCGATCGTTGATGGTGCGCCAGTCGATCAGCCCGAAGCGAGTTCGGGGGGCGTGGCCGAGAAAGATGTTCTCGCCAACGGTCAGTTCGTCGAACAGCACCGTTTCCTGGTGAATTGCGGTGACGCCTGCGTCGATGGCGTCCTGGGCATTGGCAAAGCTCTTGGGTTTGCCGTCGATCAGGATCTCGCCCTCGTTCGGACGGTAGATGCCTGTGAGGATCTTGACCAGAGTCGACTTGCCGGCGCCGTTCTCGCCGATCAGCGCGGTGACTTTACCCGGATAGAGGGCGATATCGACCCGATCCAGGGCCTTTACGCCCGGGAAGATCTGGGAAATGCCCCGCATTTCGAGAATGGGCTCGCCAGCCGGGATCGCGCCCGCCGCGAGCTTGGCAGATTGAACGGTCATCATGTGCTTACCGAATGAGTGAAATCCCGGCGGCTTGAGCCGCCGGGTCTGGTCCGCCGAGATCAGAAGATCTTGGAGAATTCCTCGATGTTCGAGGCGTTGTAGACGAAGGGATCGGCCATGGCGGCTTCGCCACCGTCACCAACCTTGATCTTGCCCATGCGGCCGGCTTCGATTTCCGAACCCGGAGCCGCATCGGTTTCGCCCTTGGCGAGACGATAGGCGATCTGGGTGGCGGAGTAGCCGAGGTCGATCGGGTTCCAGATGGCGAATTCCTTCGTCGCGCCCGACTGGATGGCGCCCGCCATTTCGGAGGGGAGGCCGAGGCCGGTGACGTAGACGTCGCCGATCTTGCCGGCATCCTTGACGGCCTGCGAGGCGGCGAGAACGCCGACCGTTGTCGGGGCGACGATGACCTTGACGTTGGTCTGCGAGGTCAGGAGGCCGTTTGCTTCGCGGTAGCTCTTGTCAGCGAGGTCGTCACCATAAACGGTGGTCACGAGGTTCAGGCCGGGGAAGTCCTTCAGCTGTGCCTTCATTTCCTCGATCCAGATGTTCTGGTTCGTGGAGGTGGTGGTCGCCGACAGGATCGCAAAGTCACCCTTGCCATCAGGCAGGTGGTTGGCGGCGAGCTGCAGGCACATCTTGCCGATCAATGCGTTGGACGACGGGTTCAAGTGCATGATGCGGCCTTCAGGCGCTACGCCGGAATCCCACGAGATGACCTTGATGCCGCGGTCCATAGCCTTCTTGAGCGCGGGGACGACTGCGTCCGGGTCGTTTGCCGAGATCGCGATGGCATCGACGCCTTGCGCGATCAGCGAGTTGATGACTTCGATCTGGCCTTCAGCCGTCGTCGAGGTCGGGCCGGTATAGATGACTTCGACGCCACCCAGTTCCTTGGCTGCTTCCTGTGCGCCCTTGTTGGCGGCTTCGAAGAAGCCGATGCCGAGCGACTTGACCACGAGTGCGATCTTCATGTCGGCTGCCTGTGCGGCAGAGCCCATGGTGGCGAGTGCAATGGCTGCACCGGCCAGCAAGATTTTCGTCAGTTTCATGTTTTCCTCCCAGGTTGATGAACTGCTTACCCCTTCCTCCCGGCCGCCTCCTCTAGGCGACCGATGAGGTATCCTCCCTTGCCGATGAAGCCATGGGCTTCACGGTCATGAGCCTTACGCCGGCGTCGGTGACCATGGCGGCCGCCTCGTCGGAAATTCCATCGTCGGTGATGATCGTCGAGACCTTGTCGAGCGAACACAGGATCAGGCTCGACCGCTTGGCGAACTTGCTGGAGTCGACCATGACGATCAGCTCTTCGGCCTGGCGCACCAGCTTCTGTTCGCTCTGGATTACGAGCGCGTCGGACTCCATCACGCCGAGTGCATTGATGCCCTGCGCGCCGATAAAGATGCGGCGGGCATAGAAATTGCGGATCGCGTCATTCTCGAAAGGCGAGAGGATCAGGCTCTGGTCGCGATAGATCGCGCCGCCCGGAACCGAGACCGTACATTTCGAGTGCTTCACCAGATGTTCGGCGATCGCGAACGAGTTTGTCATGACCTGCAGGCGGCGGGCCGACATGAAATGCACCATCTGGAAGGTGGTGGTGCCACCGTTGATGATGATCGAATCACCTTCTTCGCAGAGATCGACGGCTGCGCGCGCAATTGCGCGTTTCTTGTCGATATTGACCGATTCGGAAACGCGGAACGGGCGTGCTGCGAGATTTCCAAGCTGCGGAGGATGGACTGCCTCGGCGCCACCACGGACGCGTCTCAGCTTTCCCTGCACATGGAGAGACGCGATATCCCTGCGGATCGTGGCTTCTGAAGCCTCGGTCAGCTCGGCAATGTCCTGCACCGTGATCACAGGCTTCTCCTGGATCGCGCTCAGAATAATGCGATGGCGTTCGCGTTCGTGCATGGGGTCCTCCTGACGTTGATTTATTCGCAATGTTTTTACGCTGTCAATCAGAAACGATCAAAAATAATAATACTGCAGCGCACAATGAAAAGAAATGATCGAAACTGATTGACAATCGGGCGAGGGCTGCGCGATATCTGCGAACAAGATGGAGATGAACCGGCATTGCCGGCTCATGAGATAATTGCAGGGAGGATGTCATGACGGGCCAAACCCGCCTTCTCGAAAATCGTTGGGATGATGCTTATGCCGCCACGCTCGATGAGCCCGGCAAGCTTCTGTATCGATCCAACCTGCTGGGTGCCGACAAGCGCATCACCAATTACGGGGGCGGCAACACCTCTGCCAAGGTGATGGAAATCGATCCGCTGACGGGGCAAACGGTCAAGGTTCTCTGGGTCAAGGGATCCGGCGGCGACGTCGGCACGATCAAGCTCGATGGTTTCGCGACGCTTTACCAGGACAAGCTGGAAGCGTTGAAGGGCATCTACAAGGGGGTGCACGACGAAGACCGGATGGTCGGTTTCCTGCCGCATTGCACTTTCAACCTCAATCCACGCGCAGCATCCATCGATACGCCGCTGCATGGTTTCGTGCCGTTCACGCATGTCGATCACATGCATCCGGACGCGATCATTGCGATTGCGGCCTCGAAGAACTCTCGCGAATTGACGCAGAAGGTCTTCGGCTCCGAGATCGGCTGGCTTCCCTGGCGCCGTCCCGGTTTCCAGCTTGGTCTCGATCTCGAAGCCTTCGTAAAGGCCAACCCGACCGCCAAGGGCGTGGTTCTCGAAAGCCATGGCCTGTTCACCTGGGCGGATGATGCCAAGGACTGCTATCTGCTGACGCTCGAGATCATCAACAAGGCGATTGAGTGGTTCGCGAAGGAGACCGAGGGCAAGACGATCTTCGGCGGTGCGGTATCGAAGAGCCTGCCGGCAGAGGAACGCCGCGCGATTGCCGCGCGCCTGATGCCGGAAATCCGCGGACGGATCGGCAAGGGCGAGCGCAAGCTCGGCCATTTCGACGATCAGGATGCCGTGCTCGAATTCGTCAATTCCAGCCATCTGCAGCCGCTCGGCGCGCTCGGCACGTCCTGCCCTGACCATTTCCTGCGCACCAAGATCCGGCCGCTGATCGTCGATTTCGATCCGGCGAAGCCGGATGTCGATGCGGTTCTAGCCGGTCTGGACAAGGCGCTCGAAGCCTACCGCGCCGACTACACCCGCTATTACGAGACTTGCAAACACGACAATTCGCCCGCTATTCGCGATCCGAATCCGGTGATTTTCCTGGTTCCAGGCGTCGGCATGTTGTCCTTTGCCAAGGACAAGGCGACTGCCCGCATTGCCGGAGAGTTCTACGTCAATGCGATCAACGTCATGCGCGGTGCCTCGACGGTATCCGAGTATCAGGGGCTGCCTGAGCAGGAAGCCTTCGACATCGAATACTGGCTGCTCGAAGAGGCAAAGCTGCAGCGCATGCCGAAGCCGAAGAGCCTCGCGGGCCGTGTTGCCTTTGTCACCGGTGGTGCCGGTGGTATCGGCCGGGCAACGGCGGACCGGCTGATGGCGGAAGGCGCCTGCGTGGTTCTGGCCGATATCGATACGGCAGCACTCGACCAGACAGTTGCGGATTTCTCCAAACGGCATGGTGCGGATGTTGTCCGCTCGGCACAACTCGACGTGACCCGTGAGGACGCGGTCATCCGCGCCTTTGCCGAGGCCTGCGTCGAATTCGGCGGTGTCGACATTCTCGTTTCGAACGCCGGGATCGCGTCGTCGGCGCCGGTCGAAGACACGACGCTTGCGATGTGGGACAAGAATATCAGCATCCTGGCCACCGGATATTTCCTCGTGTCGCGGGAAGCCTTCCGGCTGTTCCGGCGGCAGAAGCTCGGTGGCAACGTTGTCTTCGTTGCCTCGAAGAATGGTCTCGCCTCATCGCCGAACGCATCGGCCTATTGCACGGCAAAGGCGGCCGAGATCCATCTCGCCCGCTGCCTGGCACTTGAAGGCGCAGATGCCGGCATTCGGGTGAACACGGTCAATCCGGATGCGGTTCTGCGCGGTTCGAAGATCTGGAATGGCGAATGGCGCGAGCAGCGCGCGGCCTCCTCGAAGATCGAAGTTACCGATCTCGAGGAGCATTACCGCAATCGCTCGATGCTGAAGCTGAATGTCTTCCCCGAAGACATCGCGGAGGCGATCTACTTCCTCGCCTCCGATCTCTCGGCGAAATCTACCGGCAACATCATCAATGTTGATGCCGGCAATGCGCAGAGCTTCCCACGCTGATCTCCCAAGCCGCCGCGGCGCATGCGCCGCGGCGGGATCCTACTTGCGGATGATCACCCAGATGGCATGGATGATGCCGGGGATATAGCCGAAGAGCGTGAGCAGGATGTTCAGCCAGAAATGCAGGCCAATACCGACCTGGAGGAAAACGCCGACCGGCGGCAGGAGGATGGCAAGCAGAATGCGAAGAACGTCCATGATGGCTCCGATTTTCATTTGAGACTGCAGATAAACGCGCTTCGATGACAATCGTTCGCGCGAGGTGGAGGAAAGAATGAGCGAAATCCGAATTCCCGTCGATATCGTCGCGGCGGAAAACGAGCGGCGCGAGGCGGCTCACCGCAGCGACTTTCAGGCGCTGGGCGAGAAACTCGCGCGCAACTCCATCGATATCGAGAGCGTGACCGCGAAGGTCGCGGATTTCTTTGTCGCCGTGCCCTCCTGGGGCGTCGGCACCGGCGGCACGCGTTTCGCCCGTTTCCCGGGGCAGGGTGAACCGCGGCACATCTTCGACAAGCTCGATGATTGCGGCGTCATCCAGCAGTTGACGCGTGCAACGCCGACCGTCTCGCTGCATATCCCATGGGACAAGGCGGATCCGAAGGAGCTGAAGGCCAAGGCGGATGCTTTGGGGCTGGGCTTCGATGCGATGAATTCGAACACTTTCTCTGATAGCGCCGACCAACCGCATTCCTACAAATACGGTTCCCTCAGCCATGTGGACGCCGCGACCCGCCGGCAGGCCGTCGAGCACAATATCGAATGCATCGAACTCGGCGCCGCACTCGGCTCCAAGGCGCTGACGGTTTGGATCGGCGACGGTTCCAACTTCCCGGGGCAAAGCAATTTCACCCGCCAGTTTGAGCGTTATCTCGACGCGATGCGCGACATCTACAAGGCGCTGCCGGACGATTGGCGGCTGTTCTCCGAACACAAGATGTACGAGCCGGCCTTCTATTCCACGGTCGTTCAAGACTGGGGCACGAACTACCTGATCGCCCAGACGCTCGGTGAAAAGGCTCATTGCCTGGTCGACCTCGGGCATCATGCGCCGAACACCAATATTGAAATGATCGTTGCGCGGCTCATCCAGTTCGGCAAGCTCGGTGGCTTCCACTTCAACGACAGCAAGTATGGCGATGACGATCTGGATGCCGGTTCGGTCGAACCCTACCGTCTGTTCCTCGTCTTCAACGAGCTGGTCGAAGCCGAGCATCGGGGTGTGAAGGGTTTCCACCCGGCGCATATGATTGACCAAAGCCACAATGTTACCGACCCGATAGAAAGCCTGATTTCCAGCGCCAACGAGATCCGTCGTGCCTATGCGCAGGCGCTTCTGGTCGATCGCGCTGCACTTGAGGGCTACCAGACCGACAACGACGCGCTGATGGCATCCGAAACTCTGAAGCGGGCCTATCGCACGGATGTCGAGCCAATCCTCGCCGAGGCAAGACGGCGGTCCGGCGGGGCGATTGATCCCGTCGCGACCTACCGGGCCAGTGGATACCGGGGCCGTGTTGCGGCCGAGCGTCCGGCGGTCAAGGGTGGCTCCGGCGGTATCGTCTAAGCTCGATCTCATTCTCATCTCGTGAAAACGCCCGGGTAAAACCCGGGCGTTTCTTGTTGAAGCGTTCTCCCGACGCGTTTTTATCTTATTCTTCGCGCTGGCCCGTCAGGCTCAGCAGCAGCTGGAACAGGTTGACGAAGTTGAGGTAGAGCGACAGAGCGCCGAAGACGGCGAGCTTCTGCTGGCTCTCCTGGTCGACGTTCTCGGCATACTGTTCCTTGATGTTCTGGGTATCCCAAGCGGTCAGGCCGACGAAGACGACGACGCCGATGACCGAGATCGCGAACTGCAGGGCGCTCGAACCAAGGAAGATGTTGACGATCGAGGCGATGACGACACCGATCAGACCCATCATCAGGAAGGAGCCGAACTTCGACAGGTCACGCTTCGTCGTGTAGCCGTAGAGGCTCATCGCGCCGAACATTGTCGCGGTAATGAAGAAGGTGCGGGCGATCGAGGTTCCGGTGAAGACCAGGAATACCGACGACAGCGACAGACCCATCACGGCTGCGAAGGCCCAGAAGGCCATCTGCGCAGTGGCGGCCGACATCGCATGGATGCGGAACGAGAAGAAGAAGACGAAGGCGAGCGGCGCCAGCATCACGACCCACTTGAGCGGGGTGGAGAAGATCGGCACGTAGAGCGCCGGCGTCTGGCTGACCACGAAGGCGACGATACCGGTGATGACCAAGCCGAGGCCCATGTAGTTGTAGACGCGCAGCATATGCTTGCGCAGACCTTCGTCAAAAAGTGCTGCGGACTGGGCCTGAGCGCCGTAGCCGAAGCGGTTCTGGATAGGATCCATAGTCAATTACCTCCTTGGGATCAGTAAAGGGTACGGGCAAGCTTGCGGGCCTGTTCGGCCAGCTTGTCCGCATTTTCGGTTTCGGAGATCAGCGCGTAGGCAACCTCGCCGATCTGCCAGTAGGCGGCGTTGGTCTGGCCTTCCTGTTTCAGCAGCACTTGCTGAACAGAGAAATTGCCAGGCCGGACGGCGAAGAGCGACAGCCTCTCGCCGGATTGGGGCTCCACTTCAAGCTCGACACTCGGGCCGTATGTGGAGGGGAAAACCTGCGCATCGCGCACGGACCATTCTGCCGGCATCGTGGGCAGCACGATCGCTGTAGCAGAACGGATCTCAGCTGGGTCGAAACGGCTCACTTCCGCCTGGGACGACATCTGCTCGCGCAGCTCCGCCGTCTGATGGGCGCGCATGGCTTCCTCGACGAATTGCGGCGGCGGCACCGAGGCCACAACTTCGCCGATGCTGCCGGGCGCGATCCAGGCATGGGCAATCCAGCCGGCGCCGATCAACAGCGCAACCGATGCCGCGCGCCGCATCACGTCAAAGGTGCGCGGACGGTTCAAGGCGCTTTCCAGAACCCGCGCTGCCTCGCGTGTTTCCTGACGGACGCCTTTCGGCATGCCGGCCAGTGCCAGCCGCAACTCATCGCGCACCCGCAGATCCGCCATCACCTTGGCGGCAATAGTCGGGTGCTCCGACAGATAGGCCTCGACTTCAATGCGGCGGCCAACATCCAGCTGGTCGTCGACATAGGCGTGCAGGTCAGCCTCGATCACGGGATCATTGCTTGTCATCGGGGTTTCCTCCAACGATTCTGAGGTGTGGCACAGCGCTTACCTCCTCGCCGCCTTCCATCGCCCGAAGACGGGCGCGGGCGCGAGAGACACGAGACATCAGTGTGCCAACGGGAATATTCAGGACATCGGCGGCCTCCTGATAGGAGAGCTCCTCGATGGCCACGAGATGCAGTGCTTCGCGCTGGTCTTCCGGCAGAGACAGGAAGGCGTCCCGCACCTGGGCGAGCCGCACCGAATGTTCCTGTCCTGCGGGTGCTACCGTTTCGGACAGTTCCAGGGCTGCGTCGTGACGGCGATTGACCGCACGGTCGCGGCGGAGCCGGTCGATATGGGTGTTGTGCAGGATCGACATCAGCCAGTTGCGGATGCTGCCGCTGCTGCGAAACGTCGATTTGCGTTCCAGCGCGCGGACGAGAGCATCATGGACGAGGTCTTCGGCCTCGTCGGGATTCCTGACGAGCGAACGGGCGTAGCGTCGCAGGGCTGCGAGCTGGCCAATCACATTGAACGGGTTCGAGTTCGTCGTCATGCCCCAGTATACGGAGCTGAACGTGATCCTATTCCACCGTCAGCCAAAAATATTTCGGATATGGTTCAGGGGCCGATTGCCCAGCCCAAGCCCCGGGCTGCGGCATAGACCAGACCACCGGATGCGCCTAGTGCGATCACACCCATGGCAACGCCCAGGATCGCGACAAGACCGTCACGCTCCATGAGGCCGAGTGCGATCATGACCAAGGCCGCAACGGGCAGGAAATTGCCAAAGGGGATAGGCAGAGCCACCGCGATGGCCAGGAGCAGCACCGGCACACCGAGGAAAGCCTGTGCACGAGGACCCGCGAGATGGCGCATGCGGTTCTTGCGCAGCAGCGTTTCCACGCGGGCGACCAGAGGGGCGGTGTAGCGGACCATCACGGCGATCACGCCGCTGGAGACCTGACGGCGGCCGAGAAATTTTGGCAACCAGATGCGGCGAAAGCCGGCAATGATCTGGATCGAGACAATGGCAAGACAGCTGCCGAAGACCATGCCGAAGGGGCCGGGGATCGGGGTGAGGGCCGGCAGCGACAGGATGAGGATTGCAAACGCAATGCTGCTGCGGCCCATGGCCGACATCAGTTCGTCCAGGCTCACAGAGCCCGCTTCTGCCGCATGGGCCTGAAGGCGGGCAAGCCTTCTGGATGCCACCCCGCCTTCGGTAGCCGGGCTGTCTGGTGGCTCTGAACTGTTCATGGTCCGACGTATCTCCTGGCGTTTGAGGAGATGTAGGAGAGCTTTGTCGTGACACAAGGCCGGTCTGGATTGCTGCCCCATATCTCCGATCGTCCGCGCCGCTGTCTCCAGAAGTCCAGTGCTGTCGTCGGTTTGTCTGGAACCTCGCCGGGCTGCCGGCTGTTTCCTGTGTCCAAGCAAAGGAGACGGGCGATGACTGATCACGCTGATACAGCCGACAAGGAACTGACCGAAAAGTGCAAAACGACCGCAAACGAGATGCCGGCGGCGGGGCCGCACGACAAGCCGGAATTGCAGGATCCGATGAAAACGCCGGGAACGGGCTCCCTGCCGAAGGTCGGATCTCAAGGCCCGGATGTCGGGCCGGACTGAGTATCCGGTCTCTAAAATGGCAAAGGCCGGCGAAAACGCCGGCCTTTTTATTGTTCGCGAAGCAATCGATTAGATGTTTTCGGCCACGGTCTCGTGGGCGAGACGTTCCTCTTCGGCGCGCTCTTCGCGGTTGTACTTGATGGACGACCAGAGCGAGATGCCGATCAGAGCCGCGCCACCGAGACCGGTGATGACTTCCGGGATGTGGAACAGCGTCTGCACATACATGATCACCGAGAGGATCAAGATGGCGTAGAAGGCGCCGTGTTCCAGATAGCGGTACTCCGCAAGCGTGCCCTTCTCGACCAGCATGATGGTCATCGAGCGGACATACATGGCGCCGATGCCAAGGCCGATCGCGATGATGAAGAGGTTCTGCGTCAGCGCGAAGGCGCCGATGACGCCGTCGAAGGAGAAGCTGGCGTCGAGCACTTCAAGGTAGATGAAGGCGCCGAGACCGCCCTTGGCCGCTTCGCTCATGGTCTTCTGGGATGCGTCCAGCAATCCACCCAGCACTTCGACGGCCAGGAAGGTTACCAGGCCGTAGATGGCGGAATAGACGAAGGTGGTCGATTCCTCGCCTTCGAGCAGGTTGGAGAACAGCAGGATCAGGAGCAAGACGAGCGCGATCTCGATGCCCTTGATGGAGGCCGAGCGCGCCATGTGCTTCTCGAGCCACTCGATCCAGTGCACGTCCTTCTCATGGTTGAAGAAGTAGGTGAGGCCGACCATCATCAGGAAGGTGCCGCCGAACGCCGCGATCGGAAGATGCGCGTCGTTCATGATGCGGGCATATTCCGCCGGCTCGCGTGCTGCCAGGATGATCGCCTCAATCGGCCCGATCTGGGCGGCGATGACCACGATGAGCAGCGGGAAGACGATGCGCATGCCGAAGACGGCGATGATGATGCCCCAGGTCAGGAAGCGCTGCTGCCAGACGGGGGTCATGTCCTTCAGCTTGTTGGCGTTGACGATCGCGTTGTCGAAGGACAGCGAGATCTCAAGGACCGCCAAAACTGAGCAGATGAAGAAGACGGTCGCCATGCCGGCGATCGTGCCGGTCGACTGCCAGCCGAGAACACCGCCAAGGATAAGGCCGATCGCCGTGACGATGAAGGCCCAGCGGAAATAGCCGAGGGTGGAGCTTCCACCGGTTGCTGCTGCAGTGCTCATGTGCGGTTCTCCTGGCAGGAGAACAGAGACAGAGTGGAGATGCGAAGCGCCCTGCACGCCTTCGCATGAAGCATGATCGAATTGTTCATTTTTCTAGAATCCGCCGGCTCAAATTGCTGGCGGTACCGACATCACGAGAGCGCCGTAAACTCTCGCCAGAGGGGCCCGGCACCAGGTTCGGACGCGGTGATGCTGAAATCACGACGCCTCACGTTCTTGTTAACGAACATTGCTCAAACGTCAAGATTTAAGGCAGGCGTGGCGCCATAGTTGATCGTATTGCGAAAAGCCGGTGCATCCGAAAATGGCGCGGTCTCGATCGTGTCCTACGGTAAACGAATACCCCGGCGAAATCTCGCGACGCTTTGAGGTTGCGGCTTCGCGTTTGCTGCTAGACGTTGCCGATCACCAAGGTCGGACGCACGCCAAGACTGTTGCTGACGGTGCAGATTTCTTCTGCGCGGTGGGCGATTGCCTGTTGCTGCTCCAGATCGAGTGCGCCTTGAAAGTCGAATTCTACCGTGAAGCCGATGAAGCGGGATGGTTCGTCGGCGGCCTTTTCACCGCTGACCGCCACTGCGACGCTTTCGAAGCTGCGTGCAAGGCCGATTTCGCGGGCGGCGATGCGGGCGCTCATGCTCATGCAGGCGGCGAGCGAGGCGAGGAGCAAGTCTAGCGGATTGAACCCTGCCTGAGTTGGCCCGGTAACGATTTCCAGTTCGCCGCCGGTCACTGAGCGAATGGCCGGATAGCCGGTTTTCCCGAGAGTGGCGGTCGCGCCGATCGGTCGGTCCTTCAAGTCTGCCATCGGGGTCCCCAATCTCCAACGCGGAGAGAATAGGGACCCGTCGCAGGGACGGCAAGCGATGTCAGATGCTGCTGCCGATGCGGGCCGTGCCCGTTTCACCGTTGTCACGGATCCACTTCAGGCGCTTGTCACCGGTGCGGATCAGCTCGAAGCACATCGGTGCTCCCTTGTACCAGCTGGTGAACTGCTGGCAGAGGCGGTCGCCCTTGATCCACCATTTGCCCTTGTCGTTCGGCTTGGCGAAACGGCCGAGGCCTAGGGCTTCCCCGGATCCGTCGACCTGGCCATCTGGGCGATAATTTAGCGGGAATTCACCGCCGAAGGGCACGGCGAGATAGATGCGTTTGCCGATGATCTCGCCCTTGATGTCATTGGCTGTGAAGCGCTCGTTGGCCATTGCCGAGGGGATGGCGAAGGCGAGCGTCAGGAGCGTGATCAATCCGGCGCGCAAGCTGCTGGTCATAATGAAGATCTCCCGTTCGAATTGGTTGACGCAGATTTCTACGGCGCGGGAGCGCGACTGGATCACGGGCGGGGTGCTTGATGCCCATCAGTTCCGGATGAAGACGTTGACCGAGGCTGCTCTGCCTTCGGCGTCAATGACCGTCAGCGTTGATTGCCCGGAGCCTTGCGGGTGCCATTCGCCGGTTCGTCGGCGGGTGCTGTCGCTCATCGGCTTGCCGTCGACCAGCCAGCGGAAGGGCGCGCGACCGGCCTGCATCTTCATGACGACGGGTAAAGCTTCGCCATCCGGTCCCCTGCCGAGCTCCAGCACCGAACCTTCGAGCGGATAGACGATCTGTGGCGGGCGCTCACGGGCCGAGACGGAGATGAGGCCGTTCGGATCGACAGAGAAGCGGCGCAGGGACTGCGGCAGGTCGGAGGCGGCGATGCGGTTGGCGCCTGAGGGGGCTCGGGGTAGTGCCGTTCCAGCGAGGCCGGATTTGGCGAAGGCCTCGAAGAGGATCGGGGCTGCCGTCTGATAGCCCGAGATGCCGGGGACTGCGGCATTGTCCGGGCGGCCGATCCAGACGCCGAGCACGTAGCGCCCGTCATAGCCGACCGACCAAGCGTCACGATAGCCGTAGCTGGTTCCCGTCTTGTAAGCGATGCCGGCGGGCGGGCTGCCGGTTGGCGGCAGGACGTCGCCGAGCACGTCGGCGACCGTCCAGGCGGCTGCGGGTTCGAAAAGTGGCTGTTCGTCGATCAGTTCGGCCTTGTCACGGATGCCGTCGCCAAGCCGGACTGGCTGTTCGCGGTTGGCGAGTCCGGCATAGAGCTGAACGAGATCTTTCAGCGTGATGCCCGCACCGCCAAGCGCGATCGCCAGCCCTGGTGCCTCGTTCGGAGGCAGTTTCAGGGTCACCCCGGCACGGCGCAGGCGCACCATCAGGCGGGATGGGCCGACGGCATCGAGCAGGCGCACGGCGGGCACGTTGAGCGACAGCTGCAGCGCCTGGCGGATGCTGACATCCCCCTGATACTGCATGTCGAAGTTCTTCGGGCGATAGCCGAAGAAATCGGCCGGGCGATCCTCGACGATGGTGTCCTGGGCGACCAGCCCCTGCTCGAAGGCGAGACCGTAGATGAAGGGTTTGAGCGCCGAGCCCGGCGAGCGCTCCGCCCGCGTCATGTCGATCCAGCCGGAGCGGGATGCATCGAAATAGTCGGCAGCGCCGACTTCGGCGACGATTTCGCCGGTGGTGGCATCGGCCATAAGAAGGGCCAGCGAGACCTTGGGATCGAGCTTGCGACCGGCTTCTAGCGCCACCTTTTCCAGGGTCTCCTGCACCGGGCGCAGGATGGTGGTCTGGTGGTTCCTCGCTTCGGGTGCCTTTCGCCGTGCGGCTTCGGCGAGATGGGGCGCCAGCGCCGGCAATTGACGCCGCACGGTCGGCAGCGAGGCGTTGAGCGCCAGTTCGACTTCTGTCTCGTCGACGACCTCTGCCTCTCGGGCGCGTTCGAGAACCCGCTTGCGGGCTTCGAACGCATTGTCGCGGTAACGGTCCGGGCGGCGCTTTTCGGGCAGCTGGGGCAGGGCGACCAACAGCGCTGCCTCGGCTGTCGACAGACGCTTGGGTTCTTTGCCGAACCAGGCAAGGCTTGCCGCGCGCACGCCTTCGAGATTGCCGCCATAGGGGGCGTGGGTGAGGTAGAGGTTGAGGATTTCCGTCTTCGACAGGCGCCGCTCGATCTGGATCGCGCGGGCGATCTGGATGAGCTTGGCGCTGACCGAACGTTCCCGACGGGGTTCGATCAGGCGGGCGACCTGCATGGAAAGCGTCGAGGCGCCGGAGACGATGCGGCTATTGGCGGCAAGCTGCCAGGCGGCGCGACCGAGCGCCAGGAGATCGACGCCGGAATGGCTCTCATAGCGGCGATCCTCATAGGCGACGAGCATTCGCAGCAAGGCCGGATCGACGTCATCGATTGTGGTTTCAAGCCGCCAGAGACCTTCACGGGTCGCGAAGGCGCGCAAGAGTTGGCCGTCGCGATCGAGGATTTCGGTCGAAACCTCCCGCGCCGCGTCCAGCGGGGGAGGGTAGTTTCTGTCTGCCCAATCGAGCCCAGCGAGCGAGGCGGTGGCCGCGATGGCGACCGCCCCGATGCTGATCCCGATGCGCCTCGCCCGACCCATCAGGGTGCGGTCGAGACCGTCATCGCACCGGCTGCCGTGCGCGCCGACAGCTGCGGGCGATACATGTCTTCGACGCTCGCTGCCGGCAGGTCATAGGTGCCGGGGGTGACGGCGCGAACGACATAAGCCAGTGTGATCGTGCCGTTCTCGCCTTCTCCGCGGTTCAAAGCAGCGACGAAACGGTCGCTGCGGAATTCGAGATGCGCCGTTTCGGTCTGGCCGATCCATTCGAAGTTGGCGAGGGCGGCGCTGTCGACAAGGCTCGGATTGTCGATCTCGAAGCCGGCCGGAAGCAGATCTGTCACCAGCAGCTGCGCCGGCCATTCGTCTTCTTCGGTGACCTCCAGCACCACAACATAACGTTCGTTCTGGATCGCTTCGGTGACATTGGCTTCCTCGCCATCAAGACCGTAATAGGTCTTGGTGATTTCGAAGCCTTCGCCACCGGCGGCCGGCGGTTCGACCGGGGCGGCGACCGTCGTGATCGCCGCACTGACCGGATCAAGCCCGGTATTGGTCAGCGTTATCGGTGCCTGCAGCAGGGCATCGCCTGGGATGGTGGCTGCATAGGCGCCGGTCTTTTCCACGCCGTTCACATCGAGTTTGAGATCCTTGTCGTCCTGCTGGAGCGCGCGGGCTGCGAGCAGCATCCAGGTCTGTTCCTGGGTGCTGAGTGTCTGCTTTGCTTTCCATTCGTCGGCCACGACCTTTGCCAGGATCGGGACGACAGGCGGAACCGGGCGGCTTTCGGCCGCAAGCGCGAGCACACCGGCTGCATCACGCAGCGCCGAGCCATAGTCGGAGCGGGAGAAGCTGACGGGCGTCAGGCGGGCCTGCTCGCTCATGCCGGCGGCATCGAGGAAGACGCCGTTGGCCCGTTCGCTGTCGCCATAGAGAGACAATGCTGCTGCCAGATGCGCTTTCGAGAGCGGTGTCGGGAAATCACCCAGCATCGTATCGGCGTAGTAGCGCAGATCGCTGAGCGAGGCCTTGCGGCTGCGGGCGAGCACATAGAGCGCATAGGCGATCTCGTTGCCGCGCGTGCGGATGTCGTTGTCGTAGGCGATCCGGTTCTGCAGGTTCTGCAGCGCCTGGACGAGGGCTTCTTCCGGCACGTCGAACTTCTGTTCGCGGGCGCGGGTCAGGAAGTCGGTGACATAGGCGTCGAGCCAGAGGCTTTCGGAACCGGGTGCCCAGAGACCGAAGGAGCCGCTCGACGACTGGTAGGCCAGCACGCGCAGGATGCCATCCTGGACGCGCTTGTTGATCGCCTCGTCTTCCGGCAGGCCGGAGAGCTTGGCCAGCTCATCGAAGTAGAGAAGCGGCAGCGCGCGGCTCGTTGTCTGCTCGGCGCAGCCATAGGGGTAGCGGTCAAGCGCCATCAGCAGGCCCGGGATGTCGAGGCCGTCTGCGCGCGCGACATTCAGGCTGACCGAGGCGCCCTGCAGCAGGCTGTCGGCGAGCAGGTCGCCATCGACGGTCAGGCTCTTGCCCGTTGCGAGCGCAATGACCTGCTGCTCGGTGATCGGCAGGGTTGCCGGGCGCACCGGAAGGTCGAGCGATTGACTGACTGCCATGCCATCGCCTCCCGATAGGGCAATGTCGATTGCACCATCGCCGGGTGTGTTGGCCATCAGCGGAAGGGTGATGGTCGTTGTTTCGCCTGATGTCAGTTCTACCTGCTGGGTGTCTCCTCCACCGACGCTGACCGGGCCGTTGCCGGTGACGGCGAGCGTATAGGTGCCGGAAGGGGCGTCTGTTGCCGCGATATCGAGGCGCAGGCTGCTCTGGTCTTCGGGAGCGAGGAACTTCGGCAGGCTTGCCGTCACCACGACCGGATCGCGAATGATGACATCCGTCTCGCTGTGGCCGACGCCCGTCTTCGACCAGGCCCAGGCCATGACGCGCGCGGTGCCGTTGAATTGGGGGACGTCGAAGGAGACGGTCGCCTTGCCGTCTGCATCGAGCTTCACTGGGCCAGAGAAGAAAGCTACGAGCTTTTCGCGCGGCGGATTGCCCTGAAGGGCGACCTGGCCGCCGTCGCCACCGGTGCGCAGGCGTCCGGTTGCACCCAGAGAGCCGTCGATCAGACGGCCATAGAGATCACGCAGCTCAAGGCCGAGGCGACGCTGGCCGAAGTAATAGCTTTCCGGATCGGGCGTCTCGTAGCGGGTGAGGTTGAGGATACCGACGTCGACGGCGGCGACCATCACATAGGCTTCCTCGCCGATGCCGGCCCCGGTGACTTCCACGGGGATTTCCAGCGGCTGGCGAGGCAGGGTCTTTTCCGGCGGCGAAAGCTTGATAGCCAACTTGTCGGCACCCGGATCGACGGCGAGCCAGGCAATGCCGATCGCGCGCGCCGGCATGCGGCTTTCTTCGGCGTCACCCGGACGGAAGAGGGTTGCTGTCACATAGGCCCCGGCGCCGAAGTCGGATGTGACGGGGATCTCGATTTCCGTGCCAGTGGCCGGGACTTCGGCAACCTGTGTGGAGATCAGAGCATCCGTGCCGGAGGTCACGATCAGCTGGCCGGCGAAGCGCGGCGAGATCTTCAGCTTAGCGGTGTCGCCGACCTGATAGGACGGCTTGTCGAGGCCGATTTCGAGAGCGTCCGGCGTCTCGGTGGAGCTTGCTGACACGAACCAGCCGGCGTCGAAATCGACGCTGGTGACAGCGCCGCCCTCTTCGACCTCCAGGCGATGGCTGCCCCAGGTGACGGGTACCGAAAGCGCTGTGCCGTCCGCTGCGATGTCGGTCATGCCATCGGCCACGAGCTTGGTCGTGGTGATCGGTTCGTAGCGCCAGGACGAGCCGTCGCGGTACCATTGGTAGTTCCGCTCCAGCTTGATCAGTTTCCAGCGTGCAGCCGGCAGGGCCTGCGGCTTACCATCCGGGCCAAGCGCGATCAGGTTGAAGGCGGCATTGGTGTTTTCGGCGAGATCGCCCTCGAATTCCGGCTTGATGCCAATCATCGGGCCTTCCGGCGTGACCGGAAGGGTCAGCTTGCGTTCGACGGCGCGGCCACCGCCTTCGCGCAGGCGCAGGACCACGTCGGCATTGAGGAGCCGCGTCGTGGAAGGCAGGTCAGTTAGGGAGACGTCGATGTTGGCCAGACCTTCGTCATCCAGCGCGTCAAGACCTTCGAGCGGTAGGCGCATGTCCTCGATGCCTTCTTCGTCCGCCAGGCCGAAGCTGTAGCGATCAAAGTCCGGATGGCTCGTCGTCGGACGGATGACCAGCTCGCCTTCGAGCGTCAGGCCGGCTGCCGGCGCGCCATAGAGGTAACGGCCATCGGCGGAAACGGTCACCGGCTCCTCAGGCGAGATCGCCTTGGCTTCGCTTGAGAGTTTCAGCTCGAGCCGGTCCGGTACGAAGTCGTCGACCAGGAAGGTCGACTGGGCGATGGCCTGCTTCTTGGGGTCGGTGTGGATTGCGACCGTCCAGGTGCCGCGCATGGCATTGGCCAGGATGGGCAGATCAACGGCGTAACCACCGAGTGTCTCGCTCGACACGGCCATGCGGCGGAATTCAACACCATCCGGTCGCGAGAAGAGGAAAGTCAGCGGCAAGCCGGAGATGGCATCAGCATTGGTGTCACGGGCAAGGGCTGCTGCGTGCACGGTTTCGCCGGGGCGGTAGATGCCACGCTCGGTCCAGGCGAGGATATCGACCGGGCCCGGTGCCGGGCGACCGGTGACGCCACGGTCGGAAAGGTCGAAGCCTGCGCGGGTCATGTCGAGGAAGACGTTGTCGTCGGCACCGCTGCGGGCCGCGATGACGGCTGGCGCCAGGGCCGCGCCGCCGCGGACGAGACCGGCGTCGAAGCGGGCGCGGCCGTCTGCGTCGGTCGTGGCGGTTGCCAGGATCTCGTTGTTCTTGGCGATCAGTTGCAGTTCGATGTTGGCGAGCGGGCTTGCCGATGCGAGCGAACGGGCGAAGACATGCAGGCCGTCAGTGCCGGCAAAGGTCGAAAGGCCGATGTCGGACACGACAAACCATTGCGTCGCTCGGCTGTCCCAGTTCTCGGTCACACCTGTCGGAGAAACGGCGGTCAGCACATAGATGCCGGGCTTGCGGGTGGGCAGCGCTTCCTGCAGCGGAATGCTGGTGACGACTTCCTTGTTCTGTTCGTTGGCGATCTCGACCGAGCCCTGCCAGACGAGTTCGCCGATCTCGTCCTTGACGCGACCGGCGGTGTAGCCGTCCATCTGGGTGAGGAATTGCGAGGCGGCGAGAAGCGGGGCGATGTTGCGGTCGCCGATCCGGTAGAGTTCGAGATTGGCGCTTTCGCTGTTGATCGAAACGAGCGGAATGCCCTGACGGGCAGACGAGGGGAGAACGAAGGCGTCGCCGGTGAAGCGCACGGTTGCGCTGCGGTCGCGGACGTAAAGCTCAAGCTCGACCGGGGCTTCCAGGTTCTCGTCGACCGAGGAGGGCAGGCCGGCGCGGAGTGCGAGGCGGTAGCGACCGCCATGCTCCAGGCCTTCGACGCAGATCTGGTTGTTCTTCGCTTCGAGCGCCTTCGGCGTCTTGCCGTCTAGGGTGACGAAGGAGGAGTAGTCGACGCCGCGCTTGACCAGCGGCTCGGAGAATTCGACGCAAGCGCGCGGTGAGGCGCTGTCGGAATCGACCGTGTTGTTGACGACGCGGAAGCCCTGGCGGGAGCGCAGGTCTTCGAAGGCGGCGCGCACTTCGGCATTCGACGCGAGTTCGAGGCTTGCCTTGTAGGCGCTCAGAGCCGGGCGCCAGTTCTCGCTGTTTTCGAGTGACTTGGCGAGCGTGGCCAAGGCGTCTGCGCGGGTCGTGGCGCCACGGGTCAGCAGATAGCCGTTGATCGAGGCCATCGCGCCTTCGTTGGCCATGGAGTAATTGCCGGTCACGGTGTTTGCCATGCGGGCCAGTTCGAGCCATAGTGCCTGATCATCGGGATCGACCGACAGGGCGCCTTTCATCGAGGCGATGGCGTAGTCGATATTGCCGCCGGTAAACGCTGCGCGACCGGTTTCGATGAGGGCGTCGCGTCCGAGCCCTTCCTGGTCTGGCACGACCGCGAGATTGTCGCGTTGGTTGCGAGCTTCAGTCTTCAGGTATTCCGAAACAAAAGGCAGTGCCGGCGGAGCGCCGATGTCTTCCTCGGCGGTCTGGACGACAATACGGCCCGCGATCGCCCCTGGAAAACTGTTCAGCTGGTCATAATCGGATTTGAGGAAGCACCAGTTGACCTTCGGGTTGTAGGTGAAGGCCCGGCAGGACGCGTCGCCGATGCAGCTTGCCTCGCATTCGTCGATGGAGACATTCTTTTCCGTCCTGAGATCGAAGCCGAAATAGTCGGCATCATCGACACGTTCGATGGTGCGGATATCCTGTGCGGAAGCGGGGAGGGATATCGGGACAAGAGCCAGCGCGAGTGCGAGAAATCCCGAAAAACGGTGTGTGAACATGGTCCCCTCCGAGCCTGATCATGGCTTTCGAAGGTTAGTCTTTGCTCATGACGATAGGTTGTCAATCGGCACAGGACACAGGTGGTGAGTCATTTCTGGGTGCTCTTCAACCGCTTGCCGGACGTCGCTCGCTGAAGGTTCTTGCTTGCTCCAGGATCCAGGCGGCAAAGGTGCTGGCCGGCCCATAGGCCATCTTCGACAGGGGGCGTACGAGGTAATAGGCGCTCGCACTTTTGACTTCGTGATCCCAGGCGCGGACCAGCTGTCCGCTCGCCAGTTCCGGCTCGATCAGGAAGGTCGGGACCAGCGCAATGCCGAGGCCGGCATGGCAGGCCTGGACGACATTGGAGAACTGCTCGAAGCGCATGCCGCCGCCTCGGCCTTCGCCAATGTCGAGGCTCGCGAACCAGTGTTCCCAGGCGCGGGGACGCGAGGCCATGTCGAACAGGGGCTTTGTCAGCAGGTCTTCAGGCCGCTTTACGGGATTTTCCGCGAGGAATGTCGGGCTGCAGACGGGCGCTACCATCTCATGCATGAGGAACTGGCAATCCGTTCCGGGCCAGTTCGGTTCGCCGATATGGATGGCTGCATCGAGACCCGACCCCTCGAAATCGAACTGGCCGATGCGGGTGGCGAAGTCCATGATGATCGCCGGGTTCTTCGACAGGAAATCCGGCATGCGCGGCATTAGCCAGCGGGTGCCGAAGGTCGGCAGGATGGCGAGCCGCAAATGGGTGTCGTCACGGGTGGCCATGGCTTCGAGCGAGAGCGTGCGGATCGTGGCCAACGCGTCGCCGATACCCTTGGCGTAGGTGCGGCCGATCGAGGTCAGCTCGACGCCTCTGTTGGTGCGCTCGAAGAGCCGGACACCCAGCTGGTCCTCAAGCAAGCCAATCTGGCGGCTGATGGCACCCTGCGTCAGTGCCAGCTCATTGGCCGCAGCCGAAAAGCTGCCGAGCTTCGCGACGGAATCGAAGGCGGCAAGGGCGCTGGTGGAGGGCAGGAAGCGACGTTGGTGTGTGAGCATGCGATATGAATATACCTAATAGCAACATGAGTAAACATGGCTTGAATTCTACTCAGTCATGAGCAATCTGGGATAACGAAACAAATGGATGAGACCGATGAGCGAGATGCAGCCCTTTTCCTGGAGTGATCCATTCCTGATGTCCGAGGTCCTGAACGAGGACGAACGGATGATCCAGGATGCAGCGGCAGCCTTTGCGCAGGCCGAGCTCGCGCCGCGGGTCTCCGACGCCTATCTCGGTGAAACGGTCGAGCCGGAACTTTTCCGACTGATGGGGCAGGCCGGGCTTCTCGGCGTTACGTTGCCGGAGAAATATGGTGCGGCGGGCGCCAACTACGTTTCCTACGGCCTCGTCGCGCGTGAGATCGAACGCATCGATTCTGGTTATCGCTCGATGATGAGCGTGCAGTCGTCGCTCGTCATTTATCCGATCTACGCTTATGGCTCGGAGGAGCAGAAGGACAAGTATCTGCCGGGTCTCGTTTCGGGCGAACTCATCGGCTGCTTTGGCCTGACCGAACCGGATGCCGGCTCGGATCCGGGTGGCATGAAGACGCGCGCCGAAAAGATCGAGGGCGGTTATCGCCTGCGCGGTGCCAAGATGTGGATCTCCAATTCCCCGATCGCCGATGTCTTCGTCGTCTGGGCGAAGTCCGAGGCGCATGGCGGCGAGATCCGTGGCTTCATCCTCGAAAAGGGCATGAAGGGCCTTTCCGCACCGAAGATCGGCGGCAAGCTTTCGCTGCGCGCTTCGGTCACCGGCGAAATCGTCATGGATGGCGTCGAAGTCGGTGGAGATGCGCTTCTGCCAAATGTATCGGGCCTCAAGGGCCCCTTCGGCTGCCTCAACCGTGCGCGCTACGGCATCTCCTGGGGTGTACTCGGGGCTGCCGAAGATTGCTGGCACCGTGCCCGCCAGTATGGCCTTGACCGCAAGCAGTTCGGCAAGCCGCTTGCCGGCACGCAGCTCTTCCAGAAGAAGCTCGCCGACATGCAGACGGAGATCGCACTTGGTCTACTCGGCTCGCTGCGCGTCGGTCGTCTGATGGACGAACACCAGTTCGCGCCGGAGATGATCTCGATCGTCAAGCGCAACAATTGCGGCAAGGCGCTCGACATCGCCCGCATGGCACGCGACATGCACGGCGGGAACGGCATCCAGATCGAATACCATGTCATGCGCCATGCGCAGAACCTGGAAACCGTGAACACCTATGAGGGCACGCATGACGTGCATGCTCTTATCCTGGGTCGTGCCCAGACCGGTATTCAGGCGTTCTTCTGATCTCATAATCGAGCCGAGCAGGCCGGTGCCCCCCACCCATTGATGGGTGTGGGCGCCGGCCTGTCGCATTCTTGCGACACTGTCGGAACTCCAGGATTCCAGCTTAAACATTCATACACTTGTCGGGGCCTAGAAACACGTTCAGAAGCCCGTATGTTTGCTTTATGCTGATATCAGGCGATTCCTGCTTGAGGAGGCAGGATGAGGTGGTTTGCACCACGGCCGGTTGTGGAGGAAGCGTCATGTATGCCCTAACAGTGCTCGACCACTCAGCGCTCGAGGCGTTTCGCAACGAGCACCCTTGGCTTGAATTTCCCGAACATGTCTCAGAGGTTTGCGTCTATTTCGACGACAATGGCGGACCGAGCCGTATCACCGCACTCGAGGTTGGTCCGGACGGCAGTGTCGTCTCGTCCGACGTGAACCAGTTCGGTGTCGATACAATCCTCAGTCTAATCCGCTACGCCCCGCTTGGGACAGCCAAGCAGGAGGAGTGTCCCGAGGAGCGCAACATCTGGGCCTTGCTCGAAGACCTGCCGGTTGCCGATGGTTCGCGCCCTTTAGACGAGGTCGAGGCTGAACGATCTGTAAAGCTGCAAGATGCCTACGTAATCCTCCACGATATTGCACTCGGCAAGCTTAAAGGCCTGCTCGCAGGTGCGCGCAATGACCGCGAGATGCAGCGTCTGTCGGATGCCATCGACACACTGCCGGCGCGGCTCGAGCATGTCGACGATAGCCACAAGCCGCAGTTTCTCGAGATCGATCTCTGGCGCTTCGTGGCAATCTTGCGTGACGAACTGGCTATGCCAGCCGACTACGAGATCGCGTCGAGCGGCGAAGGCAAGGTGCTTTCCCGCGAGATCATTGAACAGGCCGAGACGAACGCGCTCTCCGGGCCTGTTATCCAGGCGCTGTTCGAGCTGTCCCCGGTCGCCTTCTCGATCTCGAGCATCGGCCAGAAGAGCTCGCGCTATGTCCGGGTCAATCAGGCCTATCTCGATCTCGTCGGCAAAAGCTGGGACGAGATCCGGGGCAGCGAGATGGTTGCCTCCGGTGTCGTGTCCGGCAGCGAGGCCCGTGTCGAGCGTCTGATGCTGCTCGACCGCGATGGCGGTTATGTCGGGATGCGGGGAGAAATCCGGGATGCGGCGGGCAATGTTGTGCCTGTGGTTATCTCTGCCCGGCGTATTTCAGTTGCCGGGCAGCTTTACGATTTCGAGTTGCTTCAACGCGCCTGACAGGCCCGATCGAGAAGATCAGGCACGCCGGAAGAGCGCGAGAGATCTTGCCTCAAGGCGGAAAGGCTTGCCTTCCTCGGCGACATCGCCGTGCCGCTCGACGTCGAACGTGCTCAGCTCCAGCAGCCAGTTGCCGCCGCCGGTGTCGGGAAGGCTGAAATCGATGTCCTCCCCAACCGGGTTGAACAGCATCAGGACTTCCGGCCAGGCGCCGTCTTCCGCTTCGAGATCCTGACGCTGGAGTTTCAGCGCCAGCGGGTTGCCATCGAGCCAGTGCTCCGCCTCCTGGTGGCCGCCCCCGACATTGTACCAGTCAATGATGGTGCCATCGCGCCAGCTCTCACGACGCAACAGTGGCTGGGTCTTGCGGAGCGCAATCACACGGCTGCTGAATTCCCTGAGGTCTTCACAGGACTCCGGCAGATCTTCCCAGTGCAGCCAGCTGATTTCGCTGTCCTGGCAGTAGCCGTTGTTGTTGCCCATCTGCGAGCGACCGAACTCGTCGCCGGCCAGCAGCATCGGGGTGCCGTGCGAGAAGAACAACGTCGCCAGGAAGTTGCGCTTCTGGCGCTCGCGGATCGCATTGATCTCCGCGTCGTCGGTCGGCCCTTCATGGCCGTAGTTGTGGCTGCGATTGTGGTCGTGGCCGTCGTTGTTGTCCTCGCCATTGGCGTCGTTGTGCTTCTGGTCGTATGAGACCAGATCGTTCAGCGTGAAGCCGTCATGGGCGGTGATGAAGTTGACGCTCGCCCAGGGGCGGCGACCGCGCAGATCATAGATGTCGCCGGATCCCAGGAGGCGGGCCGCGAAATCCTGGGAGGTGTTGTCGGCGTTCAGCCAGTATTCGCGGGACGAGTCTCGGTATTTGTCATTCCACTCGGCCCAGCCTGGCGGGAATCCGCCGACCTGATAACCGCCGGGGCCGATGTCCCAGGGCTCGCCGATCAGTTTGACTTTCGACAGAACGGGGTCCTGCGTAACGGAGTCGAAGAAGCCGCCGCGCTGGTCGAAACCATCGGGTTCGCGACCAAGGATCGTACCCAGGTCGAAGCGGAAGCCGTCGACATGCATTTCCTCGGCCCAGTAGCGCAGGCTGTCCATCACCATCTGGAGAACCCGGGGATGGGAGGTGTTGACCGTGTTTCCGGTGCCGGTGTCGTTGATGTAGTAGCGGTGCTGGTCCGGCAGGGTGCGGTAGTAGGAGAAGTTGTCGATGCCCTTGAAGGAGAGCGTCGGCCCCAGCTCATTGCCTTCGGCGGTGTGGTTGTAGACCACGTCCAAAATGACTTCGATGCCGGCATCATGGAAGGCGCGCACCATGTCGCGGAAGCCGATGAGGCCCTTCGGTCCGTAATAGCGGCTGGCGGGGGAGAAGAAGCCGATGGTGTTGTAGCCCCAGTAGTTGTGCAGGCCCTTGTCCATCAGGTGGCTGTCATCGGGGAAGGCGTGCACGGGCAGAAGCTCGATCGACGTGATGCCGAGGCTCTTCACATAGTCGACGGCTGCCTTGTGGCCGAGGCCTTCAAATGTACCCCTGAGGTTCTCCGGGATCGCCGGATGCAATTTGGTGAAGCCCTTGACGTGGGTTTCGTAAACGATGGTCTCTGCCCACGGAATGCGGGTGAAGCTGTTTGAAACCCGGCTCTCGTCGGGATCAACAACACGACATTTCGGGGAGCAGGACGCGCTGTCCAGCGAATTGAAAGTGAGATCCTTTTCTTCCGCATCCAGGTCGTAGCCGAAATGCGCATTCGACCAGGCGTAGTCGCCGACGATTTCGCGCGCGTAAGGGTCGAGCAGCAATTTATTCGGGTTGAAGCGGTGACCGTTTTCAGGATCGTAGGGGCCATGCACTCGGTAGCCGTAAAGCTGTCCCGGTTTTACGCCCGGCAGATAGCCGTGCCAGATTTCGTTGGTGTATTCCGGAAGCTCGATGCGGGCGATCTCGACGCTGCCGCTTTCGTCGAACAGGCAAAGTTCAACACGCTCGGCATGTGCGGAAAAGAGAGCGAAGTTGGTACCCTCTCCATCGAAGCACGCGCCGAGTTGGTGCCACTGGCCCGGCGTGACATGAAAATGCGTGCTCTTGGCGTCCATCTGATCCTCTGATGTCTGGAGTTGCGCAGCTTAATTCGCAACCGCCCGCCTTTGTTCCGGTGCGCCGAGCCGTCAGGAACTTTCCCTCCATTCACCGGTTTTCATGCCGCACCACATGAAAGCTGCGAGACGAGCGGAGAAGCGAATGCCAGCGAAATCGAAAGCACAACAGAAGGCTGCGGGCGCTGCACTGGCGGCCAAGCGTGGCGACGCCAAGGTCTCCAATCTGAAGGGGGCATCCCGCAGCATGGAAAAGAGCATGACCGAAAAAGAGCTGGAAGAACTGGCCTCCACAAAGCGCTCGAACAAGCCTGAACATGTGGAGAAGCAGAAATGAGCGGTGCTGAATTCGAGGGCCAGACGGCACTTGTAACGGGGGCGGGGTCTGGCATCGGAAAGGGTGCCGCGCTCACGCTGGCGCGGGGCGGTGCCTATGTCGGCCTGTTGGGCAGGACGGAGGACGAGCTTGAGGAAACGCTCGCCGAAATCCGTGCGGCTGGCGGCGAGGGAATGGTGCTGCTCGCCGATGTGAGCCGGGAAGACGAGATGGCCGAGGCCGTCGACGGTTTAATCAGCGAACGCAAAGCCCTCAACATTGTCGTCGCCAATGCAGGCATCAACGGAACCTGGGCGCCGATCGACGATCTGAAGCCCGACGAATTCGACAAGACGATCGCGGTCAATCTGCGCGGGACTTACCTCACCCTGCATCATACCGTGCGCCACATGAAGAAGAGCGGTGGATCGATTATCGTCATTTCCTCTATCAACGGCACGCGCACCTTCACCACCCCGGGGGCGACGGCCTATTCTGCTACCAAAGCTGCGCAGCTCGCGATGGTGCAGCAGCTTGCGCTCGAACTCGGCCGACATGGCATTCGCATCAATGCCATCTGTCCAGGCGCCATCGGGACCGAGATCGACGACAATACGAGCATGCGGAAGAAGCGGCAGACGGAGGTTCCGGTCGAGTTTCCGGAAGGTGACATTCCGCTGACCGGCGGCGAGGCTGGCACGATCGAAGACGTCGCCGAAGTGATTGCGTTTCTTGCGTCGAAGGCGTCTCGACATGTGACGGGCACGCCAATCTGGGTCGATGGAGGCCAAAGCCTGCTGCGGTGATGGGTGGCTGGCACCGCCCCTAGCCGAAGTCAGTCGGTGTCGCGCGGCGGCAGCGGCAGGTGACGTTCCAGCCGGTGAATCATAAAGAGGACGGCGACTGCGAACATTGTCGCGATCAGACCGATTTGCCAGAAGCCCAGCCCGCAAGCGAGGCCGATCGACCCCGCGAACCAGAGGCCTGCTCCCGTTGTCAGGCCTTTGACTTCACCCTTGTTGAAGACGATCATCCCTGCGGCCAGGAACGCGACACCAGCGGTCACTGCTTCGATCAAACGGATGGGATCGAAGCGTGCGGCGTCACTGGAAAATGCTGCGTGGTGGGTGATCTCGATGGTCAGGATGGCGACGATCGCAGCTGACAGGCAGACGAGAATGTGTGTGCGAAGGCCGGCCGCATGGGCGCGCCATTCGCGCTCGAAGCCCACGGCGGCGCCGCAGGCAAGGGCGATCAGCAGCCGCACGATGATCGCGGAGAGTTCGAGAGTGGTCGGCGTACCGAACGTCGTCAGTTCTGATGGCATTTGACGATCGGCGGGCACCTGTTGGTGCCCGCCGCCCTTATTCAGTGCTTGTTTTCGGTGGCGCCTGCGGTCGAGGTGTAGGTCGCCGAGACCGGATCACTTGCCGGATAGGTGTCTTCAAGGCCTTCCTGCAGGGCGCTGCCACCGCGTTCACGGCTTTCCTGCTCCTGACGTAGGCTCTCAACGGCGTCGCTCGGCTCGGATTTATCAGACGAAGCTTCATCTCCGCCATCTTCCGACAGGCCAAAACGGCTGGCCTGCAGCAGAACCACCTGGGCCTTGGCCAAAGCGTTATCCCGGCTCAAACCGCCGCTCTCCGACTGTGCGAGACGGACGGATACGCTTTCACCGCCGTCGCCCAGGAATTCGACGAGGAAGCCCTCGGTGGCGCCGTTCGCTTCTGTGACTTCGGTGCTGATGATCTGCATGACACTTCTCCAGATTTGAGTTGGCGGAGTAACGCTGCACTATTCTGGATGTTCCATGGGCGGATGTAGCTGCGCAGATGTGGGAACCATGCGCGATGGTCATTAGTTTGTCAGCCTGGAACGAAGTAACCGGCTTAACACATTGTTTACCATGTTGTTTGGCAATTTAAGAAAATCTGAACAAACCCCGGTTGAGGGCGTTGTGGTCGCAAAGGGAGTACGAAGATGAGACCAGGACAGGCTCTAGCAATCGATACGATCCTCATCGTCGAGGACGACGTCTTCATTTCCATGGATGCAGCCGACGCTGTTGCGCGTGCTGGCGTTAACGTCATTACGACGGAGACCGTTCGGGATGCCCTGGAGATCCTCGAAACGGAACACGTCTCTGGTGCGATCCTGGACTTCAAGGTTCGTGACGGTGACGTTACACCGATTGTTCAGCGGCTGCGCCGCAGCGGCATTCCGTTCCGGATCGTCTCAGGCTCGGCGATCAAGGAGATCGAAGAGAACGGTATCCCGCAGGCGCTCTGCGCGCCGAAACCCGCAGACTACCGGCAGGTGCTGGTTTCCCTGATGAAAGATGTGCCGCAGCTCGGTTCACATAGCCGCCATTGATCGAGCGCGCAGTTTAGCTGCGCTTGGACATCAGTCGCTCGAGCGTGCGCTCGACAACATCCACCATGACCATGGTCTGATGATCGACCTCGATATTGAGGGCGTCACCGGCTTTGTAGCGGGGAAAAGTTGTCTGGCGGAGCGTCTCGGGGATGAGGTTGATGGTGAAGGTATCATCTTCAGCCTCCGCGACCGTCAGGCTCGCGCCGTTTACGGCGAGATAGCCGCGCTTGAAGACATATTTCGCCCATTCTTCCGGCACTCGAAAACGAATGAATGCGCCGGGCATTTCCATCTTCGCTGCCACAAGCTCGGCCGTTGTCGCGATGTGACCGGCAATATTGTGTCCGCCGTTTTCGTCGGTCGGCTTGGCCGAACGTTCGATATTGACGGGATCGCCTGTTTTGATTGTGCCGAGGTTGGTGCGCTCCAGTGTCGCGTCCATGGCATCGAACGTGACCGTGTTGCCGGTCATCGAGGTCACGGACAGGCATACGCCTTCGACCGAAACGCTGGCGCCGATTTGCAAATCCACCATCAACCGTTCCGGAAGCTCTATGAAGAACGTGGTATAGCCGTCGTGGCGGACGACGGATTTGATCGGGGCGACGGTCTGCACGATGCCGGTATACATGGCTGCTGTTTTCTTTCCTCGGTGGACGCGCAGCGAAGGTAATGTCTCAAGAGCCAAAGACAATCCCCTGACTGCGATCTCAGTGTTCAGCTTTTCGCACATGCGGTGAAAGTGCGCCCGTCCTGATCGAGAACGTGCGCCTAACGACCGGGTTGCGGCTGCATGCCTGCGCGTCCTAGATCTGTCGCATCGATATTGCAGTATTCAAATCTCCTCTTCAGCGACTGGTTCATTCGATGACAAAAATCCTCTGCCTCGCGCTTAATCCTGCAATCGATATCTCCAGCGATGCGGAGGTGGTGCGCCATACGCACAAGACGCGGACACACAACCAGCAACAGTTTCCTGGCGGCGGTGGCATCAATGTTGCTCGCGTCATCGCCACGCTCGGCGGGACTTGCGAGTTGATGTTCCTTTCGGGTGGCGCGACGGGGGAGCTTCTAGAGGCCATGTTGAAGCCTCTGCCGATCGTGGAAAAGACATTCAAGATTCACGATCCCGTTCGCGTCGCCTACGCGGTTCACGAGACCTCGACCAATCTCGAATATCGCTTTGTGCCGGAAGGCCCCCTGGTGACCGAGGCGGAACTTGCTCCTGTTTTTGAAGCGATTGCCGCGACCGATGCGGATTACGTTGTCGCCAGCGGCAGCCTGCCGCGCGGCGCTCCTGATGATACCTATGTCCGCTTGGCTGATATCGTGACGAAGAAGGGCGCGCGCTTCGTTCTCGACACATCCGGCCCGTCGCTCGCGGAGGCTTTGTCCCGATCGACGATGTTCCTGGTAAAGCCGAGCCTTGGAGAATTCGAGGCCTTCCTTGGGCGCAAGCTGTCGCACGAAGAGGTGGGGGCCGCCGCTCAGGCCCATGTTCGCAAGGGCGCTGCGCAGTATATCGCGGTTACGCTTGGCGGCGACGGTGCCGTGTTTGCGTCGGCCGACCGGATCATCCGCCTGCCGGCCATCGACGTGCCGGTCAATTCGGCAACCGGTGCCGGAGACAGTTTCGTGGCTGGCATGGTCTGGTCGCTCTCGGAGGGGTTCGAGATCGAGGAGGCCTTCCGCTTCGCTCAGGCTGCCGGTGCGGCAGCGGTCATGACGCCCGGGACCGAGCTTTGCCGCCGCCAGGACGTGACCGAACTTTACGAGCGGGAACGACAGCGCGGTTGATGCTCGCTGGTCGATAACGGTTGCGGGAAAACCGCGCGCTGGTTGTTTTATTACTTGTCACGATTAATCAAGTTTTATATGGGGAAGGCAGCGTACTGGTGCGGCTACGGCGCCAGGTTTTCATCATCAGTTTACAAGGAGCTCCCAATGTCGCTCACTCATTCGGGACCTTCGCTCAAGCGATTTGGCGTTCTGCTTCCCCTTCTTCTCGGGGCTTCCCTTGCATTTGCCCAGCAGTCGGCGCCGACTGCGACGGAGCCTCGGGTCGTTCCTCCCCAGCCTGCGCCGGTCGTCGCGCCTTCGCAGTCCGTCTCTCCCGTGGAGGCGCCTGCCGTTGCTGCGCAGCCGGACACATCGACGGCTCCGGTTGCAACCTCCCCGGAAGCGCCTGCGACTTCCGCTCCGCCCGCTGATCCGGTTGTGACCCAGCCGGCGGCCGTCGAGGCTCAGGCCGCTCCTGTCAGCACGCAGGCCCCTTCCGCGCCGAGCACGCCTGCTGTGGCACCGACGGCGGCAACCCCGGTTGAGCCCGTCACTGATGCCGCCCCGGTCGAGCCGGTGTCGCCTCTCGCTCAGGAAGCGCCCGAAGCTGCGGAGAAGGTCATGCCGCATGATCTTTCGCCGGAAGGCATGTTCATGGCCGCCGACTGGGTGGTCAAATCCGTCATGATCATGCTCGCGCTCGCCTCGGTCCTGACCTGGACCGTGTGGCTTGCCAAGTCGCTGCAGCTCTTCGGCGCACGGGCCCGTGCCAAGCGGGGTCTGAAGGCTGTTACCCAGGCGCGTCAGTTGCGCGATGCCCTGCAATCGCTTGAAAACCGTGGTGGTGTCGTGGCGACCATGGTGCGCGCCGCCCAGCACGAGATGAGCCTGTCGGATGCCGCGATCGATCAGGTCGGTGGCGACGGCGTGAAGGAGCGGGTGGCTTCGGCGCTTGCCCGTATTGAGGCAAGAGCAGGTCGCCAGATGTCGAACGGCACCGGCGTGCTTGCCAGCATCGGCTCGACGGCGCCCTTCGTCGGCTTGTTCGGCACCGTCTGGGGCATCATGAACTCGTTTATCGGCATTGCCGAGACTCAGACCACCAACCTCGCCGTCGTTGCCCCCGGCATTGCCGAGGCGCTGCTCGCGACTGCTGTGGGCCTCGTGGCCGCCATTCCTGCTGTGATCATCTACAACGTGTTCGCCCGCTCGGTGACTGGATACCGCCAGCTGCTGGCTGATGCCGGCGCTGGCATCGAACGGCTGGTGAGCCGCGACCTCGATTTCCGCAAGAGTGCCCGGATCGCCCAGGCGACCCAGGCCATGGCGATGGCGGCGGAGTGAGCAGATGGCCGGCGGTATCAGGGAAAACAGTTCGGGCGACGATCTCGTCGAGAACCACGAGATCAACGTAACGCCGTTCATCGACGTGATGCTGGTGTTGCTGATCATCTTCATGGTCGCAGCCCCGCTCTCGACGGTAGACGTCAATGTCGATCTGCCTGCGTCGACGGCAAAGCCCGCCGAGCGTCCGGACGAGCCGGTCTACGTGACGCTGAAGGAGGACATGAGCCTCTCCCTCGGTAATGACACTGTGCCCCGCGAGGCGCTGGGTGTGTCGCTTGACCGGATGACCGAAGGAAACAAGGACGCGCGTATCTTCTTGCGTGCGGACAAGACCGTCGACTATGGGAAGTTCATGGAGGTCATGAACCTGCTGCGGGACGCCGGTTATCTGAAAATCGCTCTCGTCGGTCTGGAGACCGTGCCTGCGGCATCGGTACCCGCAGACGCGGCTGCAGCGCCGGCGGCTGGCGTGGAGACCGCGCCATGATCGAGCCCCGCTCCACGAGGCGTGTCGTCGGCGAGGGGCTATTGTGGACCACGGCCGGCCTCCTGATTGCGACCGCGCATGCGGGCGCCGTGGCGGTTCTCTTACGCGAACCGGAGATGGTGATCGCCGACAGCGGGCCGCCACCGGCGATTATGATCGAGCTTGCGCCAGAGCCCGAAGCCGTGATCACCGAAGAGAACGAGATCTCCACGGAGCAGGTCGACTCCGAAGAGGTGAAGACTGCAACCAGCGAGCCTTTGCCGGAGCCGATACCGGAACCGGTCGAGCAGCCTTTGCCTGAACCTCCGCCACCGGAGCCCGAGCCGGAGCCTGAGGTGGCAGAGGCCCTACCGGAGCCGCTGCCGTTGATCGAACCGGAACCTCTTCCGGAACCCGTGCCGGAGATCGATCCGATCGAGCAGATGGTGTTGGCCGAACTTGAAAACGTCGAGGTTCCGATCCCGATGATGCGTCCGCCGGTGCCGAAGCCGGAGGTCGAGAAGAAGAAAGAACCTGCGCCCAAGAAAGTGGTGAAGAAGCAGGTCCAGCCGCCGGCAACGCAGGCGGCTCGGACTGCCAAGGCCGAGGTTGCCCAGTCGAACCGCAATGCGGCAGCTGCAGCGGCCAACGGGGCCGGGCGCAGTGTCTCGCCGGCAAAATGGCAGTCGCGTTTGATGTCACATCTGGAGCGCCGCAAGCGCTATCCGAGTGCGGCGCGCAGCAATCGGGAAGAGGGGACCGTCTATGTGCGGTTCCGGATCGATGATTCCGGCAATGTGCTGTCGGTATCGCTGTCGCGGTCCTCGGGCTATCCGACGCTCGACAGCGCCGTGCTCGACATGGTGCGCGCGGCCTCCCCGGTTCCGGCACCGCCGGAAGGCGTGAACAAGACGATTACGGCCCCGGTGCGTTTCAATCTTCGCTGAGTGGCAGCCATAGAATTAGGAAAGGCCGGCGGGATGACCGCCGGCCTTTTTGGTTTTAGTCGATGTCGAACTTGACGCCCTGGGCGAGTGGCAGGGTACGACCGTAGTTCACGGTGTTGGTCTGGCGGCGCATATAGGCCTTCCAGCTGTCCGAGCCGGACTCACGGCCACCGCCGGTTTCCTTCTCGCCACCGAAGGCGCCGCCGATTTCCGCACCCGACGGGCCGATATTGACGTTCGCAATGCCGCAATCCGACCCACGGTCTGAGACGAAGGCTTCGGCTTCGCGGATGTCGTTGGTGAAGATCGACGAGGAGAGGCCCTGGGGAACGTCGTTGTTCAGCGCCAGTGCATCGTCGAAGTTCGCATACTTGATGACGTAGAGGATCGGGGCGAAGGTTTCTTCGACGACCGGGCCGCACTGGTCCGGCATCTCGATGAGGGCCGGGCGCACGTAGAAGGCGTCGGCTGTTTCGTCAGAGCGGACGCGCTCACCACCATGCACCTTGCCGCCGTTCGCCTTGGCGGCTTCCAGTGCGTGCTGCATGCGCTCGTAGGAGCCCTTGTCGATCAGCGGTCCGATCAGGTTGCCGGCTTCCAGCGGGTTGCCGATGGTGACGGAGCCATAGGCCTTGATCAGGCGCGGCACCAGCGTGTCGTAGACGCTTTCATGCACGAAGAGACGACGCAGCGTGGTGCAGCGCTGGCCGGCGGTGCCCATGGCCGAGAAGGCGACGCCGCGCAGCGTCAGGTCTAGATCGGCTGTCGGGCCGACGATGGCGGCATTGTTGCCGCCGAGCTCGAGGATCGAGCGGCCGAAGCGGGCGGCGACACGCGGGCCGACGGCGCGGCCCATGGCGGTGGAGCCGGTCGCTGAAATCAGCGGAACTTTCGGATGGTCGACGAGGATTTCGCCGATGTCACGGCCGCCGATCAGCAGGGTCGAGAGGTTTGCGGGAGCCTTGCCGCCCTGGGCGTTGTAGCGCTTCACGGCCTTTTCGAAGATCGCCTGGGTGGCGATGGCGGTGAGAGGGGTCTTTTCCGAGGGTTTCCAAATCGTGGAGTTGCCGCAGACGAGCGCGAGTGCTGCGTTCCACGACCAGACGGCGACGGGGAAGTTGAAGGCCGAGATGATGCCGGCGACGCCGAGCGGGTGCCAGGTTTCCATCATGCGGTGTTCAGCGCGTTCGGTCGCGATCGTCAGGCCATAAAGCTGGCGCGACAGGCCGACGGCGAAATCGCAGATGTCGATCATTTCCTGGACTTCGCCGAGGCCTTCCGAGGTGATCTTGCCGACTTCGATGGAGACGAGGCGGCCGAGTTCGGTCTTGGCGGCGCGCAGTTCCTCGCCGAGCAGGCGGATCAGTTCGCCGCGCTGCGGGGCGGGCACGAGGCGCCACTCGAGGAAGGCCTGGTGGGCGGCGTCGATCGCCTTGCGGGTGTCGTCGGCGGAGATTTCGGCGACGGCTGCGATGGTTTCGCCGTTGATCGGCGAGCGAACCGAAAGCGTGCCGCCGGTCAGGGCCTTGGCGTCGACGCCGAAGCTAGCCATCAGCGATACCGTTTCGGCGGAGAAATTGAGAGTGGCGAGGGTCATGGTGGTCCTTCCGTCAGGTCTACCTGGTTCTTGTTCGTTTAAAATCGTGCGCCGGCCAGATGCGCCACCTGGGCGCCGGCCTCGTACCATGCTTCCTTCAGGGTGCGGAAGGCCGGTGCGTTGGGATCTGTGAGGGGCAGGGGCAGTTCTTCCTCTGTCATCTGGCCGAGGATGTGGCTGGCGATCGTCTTGCCGAAGACGGTGCCCGGCGAGATGCCGCGGCCGTTATAGCCGGAGAAGCCGATGACGCCGGGCGCAAATTTGTGGAAGCGCGGGAGCGCATTGGTCGTCATGCCGATCTGGCCATACCATTCGCTTTCGAAGGCGATGTCGCCGATCTGCGGGAAGATTGCTTTCAGGGCGCGTTGTGCCCAGGCGCGATGAATGCCAAGGCCTGTGCCACGCAGGGCGCCGACGCTGCCGAAGACCATACGGCCCGCCTTGTCCATGCGGAAGGAGGAGAGAACCTCCTTCGTATCCCAGCAGCCTTGGCGTTCCGTCAGTATCGACTTACGCAGGTTGTCGCTCAGAGGCACAGTGGCGAAGTTGAAATAGGGAAGATGGACCTGTTCTTCGCGGACGGCGGCGAAGGGGCCGTGGCTGTAGGCATCGGTTGCGACGACGATCCACTGCGCATCCACGGTGCCGTCCGCAGTGGTGACCCGCCAGCCCTCCGCTGTCTTGTCATAGGCTTCGACCGGGCTTGCCGTATGAAGCACCGCTCCGGCCTTCTGCGCCACATGCGCAAGGCCACGGACATAGGCGAGTGGCTGTAGCGTGCCGGCGCGGCGGTCGAGGAGTGCGCCTTGATAGGCGCGCGTGGAAATCTTGTGCTCGGTCTCCGCCTCGTCGAGCAGTTCGACCGGCGCGCCGCGACGCTGCCATTGCTCGGCGCGTGCCTCGATCTCCTTGCGGCCTGCGGTGCCCACTGCGCAATGCAGCGTGCCGGAGCGTTCCAGCTCGCATTCGATCCCGTGCCGGTCGATCAGATCCATGACCGTGCGTGGCCCGTTGCCGAGCAGATCAAGCAGGCGCTCGCCATAGACCGGGCCGAGTTCACCGGGAAGATCGTCGGGCATCACCCACATGCCGGCATTGATCAGGCCGACATTGCGGCCCGCGCCGCCGAAGCCGATCTCTTTGGCTTCCAGCAGAATGACGCTGGTGCCCGCTTCCGCCAGGTGGAGTGCTGCGGAAAGCCCGGTGTAGCCGCCGCCGACAATCACGACATCTGCCTTTGCCGCACCCTGCAGAGGTGCTGTCTGCGGAGCAGCAGGGGCCGTCTTTTCCCAAAGTCCGTGGGAGCGAGGATCGTTTAGCATGATGTGGCCCCGGGCTCTCAATGGATCCGAGGCTGGCAGTCCGGACATGGGTCCTGTCCGATATCATTCCGCCTCGTACTGTCTTGTGATTTCTAGAAGACCGTTCTACCCCATTCCAGCGATAAATTCTCAAGAGATCATTCCGAAAAGGCATGACTAATACCAAGTCTCAATTATAGGAACCCATAGGATCGGCTCGACCGGTCGTGCTGGCTAGGAGAGATCCGAAGAGCGATGCTCTCGCATCGGTCAAGGAACTCGACGACGCCAGAACGGGCGGGAAGCCGACCGGAGGTGGCTTATTGTAGGCCTCTGGCGTTGTTGCGTCGCTTGGCCGATGCGAGAGCATCGACCTGCGCACCGCGCCTAGCCAGACGCCTGCAATAAGCCATCCTATAGGTCCCTATAATCGAGATTTGGTATCATGCTGCCCGCGCGCCGTTTTCTTCCGTCGCTTTCCCTGCTCACCGCCTTCGAAGCTGCAGCCCGGACGGGCAGCATCACGGCTGCCGCGCGTGAGCTTGACCTCACCCAAAGTGCGGTGAGCCGCCAGATCAAGGCGCTTGAGAACCAACTCGGGGTCGAACTCTTCCTGCGCGAGAGACAGACCATACGGTTGACGGTTGCCGGCGACAGCTATGCCCGCGAGATCCGCGAGGCGCTGCGGCGCATTTCGAGCGCATCGCTCAATCTGCGGGCCAATCCGCATGGTGGAACGTTGAACCTCGCAATCCTGCCGACCTTCGGTGCGCGCTGGCTTGCACCGCGCCTGGGGCAGTTCCTTGCAGCCAATCCCGGGATCACGATCAACCTCGTGACGCGGCTGTCTCCTTTTGATTTTCGCCTGGATTCGATCGATGCCGCGATCCATTTCGGTGATGCCGTCTGGCCGGGCGCCGAGCTGACACTGCTGATGCAGGAGGAAACGGTTCCTGCCTGCAGTCCGGAGTTCAAGCGCGCGCATGGGATCGAGGTGCCGTCAGACCTGCTTCATGTGCCGCTTCTGCATCTGACGACACGTCCTGACGCCTGGGAACGCTGGTTCACGGAGACGGGGGTCGCGTTCGAAAGCGTGCATGGCATGCTTTTCGACCAGTTCGCCACGGCCTCACAGGCGGCGATCGGCGGCCTGGGTGTCGCGCTCCTGCCGACGTTTCTCATTCAGGAGGAGCTCAAACGCGGGGAGCTTGTTCCGGCAGTGAACAGGCCCATGCCGAGTGCTCAGCGCTACTATCTTGCTTTTCCGCGTGAACGGGCTGCCTATCCGCCGCTCGTTGCTTTTCGTGAATGGATCGTCCGCGAATTGTCGCGGACGTGAAAACCGCCAATCAAGCGCCGCTTGCTGCCGCTGCGATGCAGACTGCGAAGGCCAGATGGGTCAGGTGATGGAGGGTCTGGTCTACCCCGAGGAGCCACCAATAGGCAGCCTGCTCGACCTTGAAGCGGAAACGATGCTGGATCTGCGTCTTGCTCTTGTCGATCAGGCCGTGGACGATCAGGTCGACCAGCGCCAGCCACGCCATCTGCGGCGCGAGGAGCAATGCGATCAGAAGTGTGCCGACGGCATGCACCGCGATGTGGGCGAGAAGGGGCGCAAACCAGCCCTCGACGCGCTCCTTGCCCTTTGCCATCCAGCCGGTCTGCAGAAGAAAGTCAGCCGCCAGGTGCTTGATGATGAACAGAGCTACGGCCCAGATCAACAGCTGGGTGGAGATTTGCTCCGGCAGGATGGGCATGGGTATTCCTTCGGCTTACTTTTGTCCGAAGATAGACCACTCTTGAAAACCCTGTGAAGCCGCCATTTAGTCTACCCAGATTTGGGCTTTGCGTTTCCTTTACGTCATGGCGCGCTTTCGCGACCATCTGTTAGGTCAATGGTAGTGTCTGGAAAGCTTGTCACCAGCCGTCGGAAAGCACCTTTTCCAGCATTTCCGCGAAGAAGTCGGCGCTTTCTACCGTCAGGCACAGCGGCGGCTTTATTTTCAAAACGTTAAGATGATCGCCTGTCGGTTGCATGATGACGCCGAGATCAAGCAGCCGGTCGCAGATCGCGGCCGTTTCCTCGGTTGCCGGCTCCAGGGTCTCCCGGTCGCGGACGAATTCCAGGCCGAGATAGAGGCCCATGCCGTGGACAGCGCCGACAATCGGAAAGCGTTGGCCGAGCGCTTCGAGGCGGGCCTTGAGGTAATCGCCGACATCCCGGGCATTCGCTTGCAGGTTTTCGTCGCGCATGATGTCGAGGACAGTCATGCCAACGACGCAGCTGACGGGGCTGCCGCCGGAGGATGAGAAGAAATAGCCCTCCTTCTCCAGGCTGTCGGCTATCTCACGGCGGGTGATCACGGCGCCCAGCGGCTGGCCGTTGCCCATGCCTTTGGCGACCGTGATGATGTCCGGAACGACGCCCTGTTGCTCGAAGCCCCAGAAATGGTGACCGAGGCGGCCGTAGCCGACCTGGACCTCATCTGCGATGCAAAGGCCGCCGCGTTCGCGCACGAGGGCGTAGACCTCCTGAAGGTAGCCAGGGGGCAGGGGAATGCCGCCGGCATTGCCGTAGACGCTTTCGGCGATGAAGCCGCCGAGATGCAGGCCACGCGCCTCGATCTCTGCGATCTTCTCGACAACCGCCTGAACATAGCCTTCGGTCGCGCCGTCACCACGATACTGGCCGCGATAGGTGTTCGGCGAAAGCACCGGGTGAACCCAATCGGGGCGTGTCTCCAGCGCGCGTGGATTGTCTGCGAGCGACGTGGAGACCGCGTCGCTTGCGACCGTCCAGCCGTGATAGGCTTCCAAGAGGCTCAGGATATTGCGGTGGCCGCTATGGGCCCAGGCGAGACGCAGAGCCAGGTCGACGGCTTCCGAACCCGAATTCACCAGAAACACCGTGTCCAGGCCTTCCGGTGCCAGAGAGGCGAGCCGGTCGGAGAACTCGGCGACTGCGGCGTAATGGAAACGCGAATTGGTGTTGAGCATGCCCCATTGGCGCCCAACTGCTTCCGCGAGGCGCGGATTGCCATGACCGAGGATCGTGACGTTGTTGACCATGTCCAGATAGGCGCGGCCTTTGACGTCGAAGAGGTGTTCCTTCCAGCCGCGCTCGATTTGCGGCGGCTCGGCATAGTAGTTTTTCTGAGGCTTGGCGAAGCTCTTGTGGCGACGTGCCAGAAGGCTTTCGCTCTCCGGTGCCGGAGCATCGATGCCGACGCCGAGCAGGCGGGAAGGCGACGGGCAGATCCGTCGCCAGATGGCGCTTTGCTGCGGTTTGGCAAAGAGCGGGGGAACCAGATCCGGATCGCGGCAAAGCTGGATGCGCAGGCCTCCGACGCCGCCAGCGGCCCCGGCAACGGCGCCGATCGCATCGCCTGCCTTGACGCTTGCTCCGTCCTCCAGGCTGCAGTCGATGCCATCGAGATGCAGGCAGAGATCAGGCGTGGAGAGGATCAGGTGATGGCCGTCGAGCATGATGGTTGCATCGAAGGGTGCGAAGGCCTCCGTGCCTCCCGGCAGGCAGACGTCGATGTGAAGCGCGAAGGTTGCCGGTGGCGTCTGCGAGAGAGGCTTGGTGTAGGACAGGCGATGCTCGCCGTAGCGGGTCGAGGCAATGCCGGTCTCCATCGCAGCGCGGGCGAGAAGTTTCCAGTCGATCTCCTGATCGGCCCAGCTGTCGCGCGGCAGATCCGGGCTTGTCACCGTGAGGTCGGTCAGCCGGAAGTCCGCCGCGTTCAACGATGGCAGAAGAGTATGGGAGACCGTGACGTCCGGTGCTTCGGGAAGTGCGCCCGCAGCCTCGAGAATAGCGGCTTCCATCAGCGGATAGGGGACTGAGGTCGCAACCTCGAAGATCATCCGCTCGTGGTCGATATTGCCCAGCACGTAGTCGTTGTCCGGATCGATCGAGAGCTGCTGCTCGCTGCTGGCGACGAGAACGCCGGCCCTGGCGACAATCAGGGGCCAGAGTGCCTTTAGCTCCGCCTGATTCAACGGGTAGCGTGTGTGGAATGCCTTGACGGCGGGCAGGATGAAGAAGGGGTCGCCATCGGCATGATGGAGCAGGGCGGCACAGGTGACGGCGAGGTCTGCCACCAGCCAGCCATAGAGGACATCGCCAAAGTCGATGACGCCATCCGGCATGAGGCGCCGCGAGGCATTGGGCGTCGCCACGACATTGTCGTCGGTGATGTCGTGGTGGATCGCCTGCATGCGAAGCTCGGACGCAAGCGGCTGGAGGCGTTTTACAGCCATGATCATGGCCTTGGCGATCCGGTCCCGCTGCTTCTGGTCCGTCACGGATTTGAGGAGATGCAGGGCGACGGGCCCGGCGCGGCGCAGATCCCATTGCAGGTCGCGTTCCAGGCCTGCGTGACGGAAGTCCTTCAGTCCGGTTGCGACGCGCGCAACTATATCGCCGAATGCGGCGACGACGTCCGGCGCGAGATGTTTCTGGCGGGTGAGCGGCTGGCCGTCGAGGTAGGAGAGCAGCCGGATCCAGTAGTACTCGTTGCCGATCTCGATTTGCGGAATGTATTCACCCGTGAGGGCCGGGATCGGTTCGGGAATGCGCAAGCCGATATCGAGATTGCGCAGATGATCCATGGCGCGGTTCTGCGCATCCAGTTCATGCTGCGGATAATCGGCCCGCGTGACCTTCAGGACGAGGCGCTCGTTGCCGGTATCGATGAGGAAATTGCGATCCTGCTGGCTGCCGAGTTCCCGGATCTCGCCGCTGAAGCCATAGAAGTCGTTGAAGATGATCTTGGCATCGGCCAGCGAGACGTTCGGGCGCGGCAGTTCGGTGCGCTGGAGCAGAGCCGAGTCGGCCATACATTTCCTCCCAGGGGAATCATGTCGGGAGATTAGCAGAGCGTTGCTTGGCGTCTATCCCGCAGAGCCGTTGGAGGAAAAGACAAAGGGCGCCGTTTCCGACGCCCTTGCAATCCTTAGCCCATGCGCTCGGAGGCGTAGGAGCCCGGGCTTGCCGGGAAGACGACCGTGCGGTTGCCGTTGATGAAGGTGCGGTGGTGGATATGGGCATGGATGGCCCGCGCCAGCACCTGGCTTTCCACGTCGCGGCCAATCGAGACGTAATCGTCGGCCGACTGCGCATGGGTGATGCGGGCAACGTCCTGCTCGATGATCGGGCCTTCGTCGAGATCGGCGGTGACGTAATGGGCCGTCGCTCCGATCAACTTCACGCCGCGCTCGAAGGCCTGCTTGTAGGGGTTCGCGCCCTTGAAAGAGGGCAGGAAGGAGTGATGGATGTTGATGATCTTGCCGGACATTTTCTGGCACATCTGATCGGACAGGATCTGCATGTAGCGGGCGAGCACGATCAGCTCGGTGCCGGTCTGCTCGACTAGGTCCATGATCCGAGCTTCGGCTTCAATCTTGTTCGCCTTGGTGACCGGGATGTGGTGGAAAGGGATGTCGTGGTTCACGACGACCTTCTGATAGTCGAAGTGGTTGGAGACGACACCGACGATCTCGATCGGCAGCGCGCCGATCTTCCAGCGGTACAGCAGATCGTTCAGGCAGTGGCCGAAGCGCGAGACCATCAACAGCACCTTCATGCGCTTGGCAGCGTCATGCAGGTTCCAGTCCATGCCGAACTTCTCGGCGACGGGCAGGAAGCCCTTCTCGAGCTTGGCTTCATTGGCACCTTCCTCCGAGATGAAGGAGACGCGCATGAAAAACTGGCCGGTGTGGAGGTCGTCGAACTGGGAGCTATCGACGATGTTGCAGCCCTGCTCGGCGAGGTAACCCGAGATCGCAGCGACGATGCCGCGGGTCGACTGGCAGGATACGGTCAATACATAGCTCGTCATCGGTTCTTTCATCTCCTCGGCGTGGCGCGGGCGCCGTGTCTCTAGCGCATGTCCGGCACGATCGGAAGCGTGCAGCATCGCTGATTGTTATCGTCCTCCAAAGGCGGTCGGCATTCGCCGATGCGAGCCCCTTCCTTTGCGATGGCCAGAGATTAGGGCAGGAAAAGCAAAACCTCGTTCCCATTGCGTCTTTCGAAGGCGCATCTTCGCCGTCTCCATATGGCCGGTGCAGAAAACTTCAGGCGTGCTCTCGAGCCAGAACGGTTGTGAAAACGTGACCTTAACGGTTTTCCGTTAGGCAGAGCGCATGAAATCGACCGTTGCTACCCAGAATGAAGGTGCGGCATGGAAAGCATGAACGCGTCACGGCTAAGCAGCGCCCCAGGTTTCGGCAGGGGAACGCGGATCGTGCAGATCGTGCGTCAATACACGCCGAGCCGGGGTGGTCTCGAAGACGTTGTGTCAAATCTGAGCCGATCACTGGTCGAGCGCGGTTTTGCGGTGCGGGTGGTGACGCTCGACCGGTTGTTTCAGGCGCCTGAAGTCGCCTTGCCTACGTCCGAGATAATCGACGGTGTGGAGGTGGTGCGCATCCCCTGGCGTGGCAGCAGCCGGTATCCGGTTGCGCCCGACGTGTTTCGACACATTGCCGATGCGGATCTCGTGCATGTGCATGGCATCGACTTCTTCTACGATGCCCTCGCGTGGTCGCGTCCGTTTCACCGTAAGCCGCTTGTCGCCACCACGCATGGCGGCTTTTTCCATACGAAGAATTATGCGGCGATCAAGAAGCTCTGGTTCGGGACGGCAACGCGTGCCTCGGGGTGGGGATACGACGCGCTCGTATGTTGCAGCCAGTCTGATCTGCGGATGTTCGAGCCGATTGCCGGAGCAAAGGTGCGCCTGATCGAAAACGGCGTGGATATAGGTAAATTTGCTGGGCTCGCCAGCGAAGCGCCGGTGCGCCGGATGGTGACGATCGGGCGGTTCTCGGTGAACAAACGGCTCGACCGGCTGATGGAGACCATGGCTGCTCTCAGAGACTTGGCCCCCGGCTGGCAGCTCGACATTATCGGCTCTCCGTCCGACCAGACGGAAGCGGACCTGCGTGGCGCGATTGCCGCGCGGGGGCTTGAGAACGTCATCCGTCTGCATGTTGGCATTAGCAATGATGACGTGCGCAAAGTCCTGGCACAGTCGTCGCTTTTCGTCTCTGCCTCGGAGTACGAGGGGTTCGGCCTCGTCGCCGTCGAAGCGATGAGCGCCGGGCTTGTGCCTGTGCTCCACGGCAACGAAGCCTATCAGGCACTCGCTGCCCGCCATCAGGGCGTTGTCGTCACCGACTTCTCCCGCTCCGAGCTTGCCGCGTCAGCCATTGAAGCGGCGTTCCAGCGTCTCTCAAGCACTCCTGCGCTTCGATCGCAAATGATTTCGGGAACGTCCCAGCACGGTTGGGACGGGGTTTGCGATCAGCATATTGCTCTATATCGCGAGGTTCTCGGACCGCGACTTCAGGAGGCGTTTGCGTGATGAAATCCTCGTCCAAGCGGATACTGGTCGTTTCAGGCCATCACTTCGCTGATGCGCCTCGCCGCGTCGACCTTCATTTCATGTCGGATCAGTTGCGCGCGGAAGGTGCCGCCGTCGATTTCCTGATCTGCCGTTTAAGCCCGATCAGCCGCTTCATTCGCGACGGCCGCTACAAGCATGCCCTGACGCGCCCCATCAACACCTGGTTTCGCCTTGACGAGCGGCTTGAGGAGTTCGTCTGGTTTGCGCCGTTTCATCCGGTCAACCTGCGCTTCGGCTGGCTCAACGCGATGGTCTCGCCGATCTATCGGCGATACGGGCACTTTCTGCCAAAGGCGGTCATCGATCGCCTTTCAGACTATTCCCACATCGTCATCGAAAGCGGGCCTTCACCACTGCTGACGCGGTATCTGCGCCAGCATGCGCCGAAGGCCAAGTTCATCTACCATGCCGCAGATCGGCTGGAGACGATCCGGGTGCATCCCTGCGTGATCGAAGAGTTGAACAGGACACTGCCGCTCTATGACCGGATCCGGATCATGGCAGAGGCCATGCGTGCCGATTTCGCCTCCCAGGATCGTGTCGTCTTCGTGCCGCATGGGATCAGCAAAACGCTGTTCGATGAGGCGGCTGTCAGTCCCTATCAGGGTGATCGTCACGCCATCAGCGTCGGTGACATGATGTTCGACGCCGGGCTCATCGAGACGCTGGCTGTCGCCAATCCGGACTGGACCTTCCATCTCTTCGGGAAAAAGGCGCAGCCGCTGCAGCCCCGGGGCAATATCGTGGTGCATGGAGAAGTTTCATTCGGGACGATCGTCCCCTTCATCAAGTTCGCCGATGTCGGGATTGCGCCTTATCGGCCGGGCGCCGGTGCGGACTATCTCAGTCAGTCGAGCCTGAAGATGATCCAGTACAGCTACTGCCACCTGCCGATCGTGGCGCCGCGCTTTGCAGCCGCCGGTCGCGACAATGTGTGTGCCTACGAACCCGATGATCCGGCGTCAATGCGGGAAGCCTTCGAGCGTGCGAAGGTCATGGACCATTTCTCGATCGATACGTCTGACATCCTGACGTGGGAAGAAGTGGTCGCACAGCTTTTCCACGCTACCGACGCTTGATTTCACCTACAACAGCCCAGGCTGCACCGCTCGCTCAAGACAAGGTTTGAATCGAACGGCTGCCGAGATGGCGGAGTGTGCCCTCAGGCCGCCGGGACTGATCGGCACCCTCGCGTGGATGGAGCCTGATCCGCTTCGTGCGTCCGGGCGGCAGGTGGAACCAGTCGTCCTCGGGGCGGAAATGCTCGAAATCGAGGTGCACGGATTGGGCAAACTGGTTCGTCGTCAGGCCAATCCACCAGACGCCATCGATCCGATGAAAGTCGTGTTCGATGCGGGCGGCATGCCTCGCCGCATGGCGCCCGAGCGGAAAATGGAAGGCTTCCGAGACGACCGATCCCTCACTGTCGATCAATCTTGCCACGGTCACGTCGTGTGATGGTGGGCCGAAGCGATAGGCATAGGTCGTGTCGAAGAACGCACCGAACAGATCGGTGGCTGCGATGAGATGGGCCGATCGCCCGTTCAGTGACATGGCCCGGCTTGCCGATATCACCGGCTGAGCGCCGTCGCGCAGGCAGGCAATCTCAAGCGTCACGCTTCGGCTTGCGGCTATCTCGTTGATGACGTGGATATCAAGCCCATTGGTTCCTTCGTCCGTCAGGAGCACCTGGATCGGGCGGAAGGCCCGCTTCAAGGCATACCAGACGGATTTCGGCTCTCGCGTTGCATCGATCACGCCCCAGCCGGGGCCCGCCTGAAGGTCCTGGAAAGTCCAGGTGATCGCGCCGCGGCAGGAGGATCCAGTCCTGCGCCATTCGGCATAGGTCTCGGTGACGACCTCCGCCGTTGTGGCACGGGCGTGGTCGAGATAGGCGGCCGGGTCTTCCCGGCGCAGTCGTGCGGGTTCGACGGCATAAAGTTCGCCGAGATAGTGGTCTCGCACATCCTCAAAATCCCAGGACGCGCCGCGATCACGGGGAACGCGCGCTTTCCATCTGGGATCATGGACCGGGGATACCTGCAGATGAGCGTCGAGAGTGCGCTGCTGCGGAACATGCGCAAAGGCAAGGCACTCGGCGGCAAAGCGGACATTGGCGCGTCGGGCGTCTTCGAGGGGGCGCTGGTAGGCGCCAACGCCATAGTAGTGGGTGACACCCTCATTCGGAGCGAATGGCATGCTGCCGCCATAGGGTGAGTTCGGGACGTAGGCCACGTCCGGGCGGTAGTCTTTGACGAGCCGAGCCAACGTCTCGGTGAAGAACGCGCCTTTCCAGATGCGGTCCGGAAGCCCGAGCATGGCACCCTGCTGGAAGACTTCGCTGCCTCCAGCCACAACCACCAGCGAGGGGTGGCCCTGAAGGTCGCCGAGGAGGCTTGCCACTTCGGTCTTTGCGCGCGTGGTGAAGACCTCGTCGGCGAAGGGATAATCGAAATTCGCAAACATCAGGTCCTGCCAGACCATGATGCCCAGTCGGTCGCATAGGCGGAAGAAGTCGTCGCTCTCATAGGTCATGGTTCCGCCGATGCGGATCATGTTCATGTTGGCTTCGGCGGCCAGAGCGAGCCAAGGCGCATAGGCTTCGGCGGAGCCCGACAGTCGCAGGAGGTCGGCGCTGGTCCAGACGGAGCCGCGGCAGAAGACAGGTACGCCGTTGACCTTCAGCCCGAAACCCTTGCCGTCTTCGTCGTGGTCCACCTCGATCCGTCGAAAGCCGACAAGTCCGAGGGGGTGGATACGTCCGTCTATCGCCAGCGTCACATCATGCAGTGTGGGCTCACCATGGGTTCTCGGCCACCAGGCGGCCACGGCAGGCAGTTCAAGGCGCGCCGTCATGCGCCCGTCTGGCTTCCGCTCGAGCTGGGCCGTGCGGCCACAGCAGAGGATCGCCATCTCGGCGCCGGTCTGTTCCTGCAGTTCGACCGTCAGATGTCCGGTGCCGAAATCGTCGAGGTCGGCTCGAATGCGCAGACCGGAGACCGCGTCGCGCGACGGGCGAATGAGCGAAATAGGCCTGTAGGGGCCAACGGGATGGATCTCGGGACACCAGCCTGGCATGTGGCCGAGCAGGGTGGTGCGGACGAGACGTAGTCCCTGATGGTCCATCATCTGTGGGCGCCAGCGTGCCCTTGGCCCCTTCTGGTCCAGATGGGGCTCCAACGCCCGAAAGCAGATCGCCAGTTCGTCGTCGCCTGAGAGGTCGATCGAGAGATCGAAGGGTTCGAACATGCTGACGCTTGCGTGCCGCAACGCGCCGTTGACGAAGACGTCTGCGATGGTCGCCAAGCCTTCGAAGCGCAGGATTGCAGAGCCGGGCGTTTCCCCTGCCAGAGAGCGCAGATACCAGACATCCTTGTCATGCAGGGGGCTTGGATTGGCCGGATCGTAAAGGCCCGCATCGGTCAGTGCGCCGGCTGCCGTTCCGGGCACGGAAGCACGAATGTGGAATGCGGCGCGGGGAAGGTCTGACGGAACAGCGTAACGTCCCGCTTCCGTCACCATGAGGGTCCAGCCGTGCTCCAGAGGACGTGTATCCGCCCCCAGATAGATCGTCCCCGTCATGTCTCAGTCCTCACGTCAGCCTCTGGCTCAGATCATCCATCAGCCGCTCCCAGGCCGCAATGGCCGGATCAAGGGCCGTTGCCAGCGGATCGAATTTCTTGCGGGTCACCGCGCGGGCTAGCTGGAACTGAACGGTCTTGGCGCATTCGCTGATCTTAAGCGCTTCGGCCATGGCGTTCCCATGCGCTTTCTCGTCCAGCCAGGCAAGGTGGCTTGCCAGCAGTTCGAAATTGGCGCCGAACTGGCGCAGCGTGTTGAAGGCGTATTTGTGGAAATAGCCAAAGGGGCGTTCGGCGACGGCCTCGACCTGTTTCGGGAACACGGAGGCGAATTCGGCGATCGGATTGTCGTCGGGCCGGCGCTTAAAATGGCGGCGCAGGAGAGCCGTCGCCGTTGTCCGCTGGTGAGCGATCGACGGTTGTGTCTTCGGGAATTTGGCGAATTCGGTGTAGGGGAGGAAAGGCAGTGTGCCTTCAGGCAGATTGCGCTGGAAGACACCGTCGAAATCCTCTCCCTCAAGGCGGAAGAAGCCGCCGTTGTGGAAATAGTCCATGACCCGGTTTGCCATGTCGAGCCGGTTGATGCCGACGGTCGTCTTGCCGTGCTCCTGCCGGTAGCCGACACCTTGCGTGTCGGGCATGAAGTAGCTGTCCATCTCGACGAGGCAGAGGCGGGCGCGGGCGATCTGCTCGGCGATGTGGCTTTCGACGGTGTCGAAGATGGCAAGCTCGGTCACCCTGATGTCGTAGAGCTCTTCGAGATCCTCTAGCGGCACCTTGAAGAAGGTAAACTGGTCACCTTCGAAATCCTGGGTCAGCGTGAACCCGAGCATGGCTTCCGGAGTTAAGCCTGCTGTGGCCAGTACCTCGATCCAGAGATCGACATAGCAATTGGTTTCCGGCCACATGCGCTCCTGATTGTGGAGCGCGTGGGAAGCGTAGTTTTCCGGATCGAGGCCGGGGAAGACCGATGTCATTGCGGGTTCAGCCCCAGAGCGTCTTGCGCACGGCTTCCGGCCAGGAGGCGACGTCGAGGCCATGCTGGGCGAAGAGGGCAAGCGCGATACGCTCCAGACCGAAGCCGACACAGGCGGTGTGAGCAACGGAGCCGTCGGCGAGCGAGAGGCCCCATTTCTGACCGAAGGCGTCCTGGTGGTAGTTGAAGCTCATGCAGGCGGTCTTGTTTGCCTGCGAGGTGACCGGGATGAGCAACTCGAACTTCAGGTTCTGGTCGCGCTGGTTGTTGGCAAGCAGCTTTCCGGCGCGGCCGAAGAAGGGGTCATTGGCGACGTCGATTTCGACGTCGAGGCCGATTGACTTCATCATCTCGACACCGCGATCCATCCAGGTCTGGCGGAAGGTCGTCACATGGGCTTCGGTACCCATGCAGACATATTCGCGCATGCGGAACAGCTGCTGACGGGCCGGATCCTTGGACGGTTCGTGGCGGAAGCAGTAGGACTGCAGGTCAAAGAGGCCGCCTTCTATCGAGATCGGCCCACGCTTGGCGACTGTCGGATAGAGTGGGTAGCAGGCGGCCGGGGTCAGCGCGATATCGGTCGCCTTCTGTTCCTTTGTCCAGTCCTTGCCCTCTTCCATGCACTGGAGCAGGCTCATGTGGTCGTGGTCATTGCCGCAGAAGGAATGCACGGTGCCCGCAAGCTGCGGGAAGCTCTTCATGTAGCCGCTCTTTTCGAAATAGGCGCGGTTCATGCCGGGCGGAAAACGAATGGCCTCTGCGCCATCGGCGCCGCCGATCTTGTCGATCAGGCGCTCAAAGGCAGCGATGACGTCTTCGAATTGGCCGCTGCGGCCATAGAGGCCATCGACGCCCGTGTCGATGAGAAGGCCGCTCTCGAAGAGGCGGTCCAGAAAGCTCACCTGCATATCCATTTGGTTACCCCAACAATCCGGTTTCTTGCTTGTGCACGAGCAGCATGGTCGACGTGTTGCCGAGAATGCGGTCGTTGGAAATCATCAGTTCGGCGGAATGCGCATCCCGCAGATGGCGGCCGAGGCTGTAGGGCGTGCCGTTCTTGTAGCCCATGATGCCGCAGATCCTGAGCGCCTGGTGGATCACCGGCAGGATCATCTCCGAGGAGGCGATCTTGACGTTGTTCATCGCCACGGCAAAGCCCATGGAGGATAGCCGGTCCGGATCCTTCAGGGCCTGTTCGTAGGAGGCCAATCCCGCCTGGATGTTGGAGCGGATCACCTGAAGCTGGCTCGACATTTCGGCGAGCTGCACAAGGCTCGGAGGCTGGGTGCCCGGCGCCTTGCGGGCGGCAGCGCGGATGAAGGTCTGGGCCTTGGTGAAGGCGTCTACGGCGATGCCATACCATAGCGCACTCCAGAGCAGATGCGAACTCGCGAGCATGGACTGGGCGGCAATCTCGGCGAAGGGTTTGGGCAGGATCTGTTCTGCGGGCGCCTCGCCCTTGAACAGGAAGCCATCGGAGCAGGTGCCGCGCATGCCGAGCGTGTCCCAGACATGGGTCTGTTCGAGCGTGTACTGGTCTTTCAGGAACACCGTCATCACCTGATCGGTCGGCGGGGCGTCCTTGTGGGCGCGCGATGTAATCAGGATGGCGTCGGCATGTTTGCCGTAGGAGATGACTGTGGCGTCCTTCTCCAGCCGGCAGTGATTGCCGTCAACCTCTATGGCACAAATCGAATTGCGCAGGTTGCCGCCGATGCCGCCTTCGGTGGTGGCGGATCCCAGTAGGAATTGGTCGGCGCAGATCCGGTTCATGAAGTGGCGGTGCCAGGACGCCTCAGTGCCATGAGAAACAAGGCTCGACACCTTGATCTGGTGCATGGCGAAGATCATCGCGCTTGCGGCACAGCCCTGGGCCATGATGGTGCAGAGTTCGGCGATCTCCGAGGTGGAGCGACCTTCGCCGCCGCAATCGACGGGGATCTGGATCCCCATCAGTCGTTCCGCCTTCATGGCGTCCATGGCTTCTTTCGGAAAGCGGCCCACCTTGTCGACGTCGTCGGCATGCATCGCGGCGATGGCTGCGACGCGGGACGCGCGCGCCTTGAGGCTCTTGTCCGTCGATGTGGAGGAGAGGTCCATCAGGCGACCTTTCTGTCCCCGACGATGGTCGCGACCGTCGCCTCGATGGCGGCAATGCTGGCGAAGGATTTGCGGTTCAGGAGATGGTCCGGGAACTCCATGTCGAAGGCTTCTTCGAGGCCGAGCATCAGCTGGACGGAGGCGAAGGACGACAGGCCGGCGGCATAAAGGTCAGCTTCGTCTGCAAGCGTCTCGACGGCGACGGGGAGGCCACCAAGTTTGGCCAGCAACGTGCGAATGGTTTCGTTCATCGTTTTCCCTCCGATCGGACGTTCGAAATCTATTGAGCGATTTCTTACAGAGGAAAGACGAAGTTTCCGCTAAGCGTTTCGGTAAAATCAGAATGAACGCACTGCGTGATCCGGCGGAAAGGAGCCGGTTTTCGCGGTTTCGGCTACAATCGGGGTCGAGTTAGCCCTCGTAGACGTGTTCTTTGCCGTGGCGGTCGAGAACGATGTATCGATTTGGTTCAACTTGGCGCAGGCTATTCGTACCGATCTCAACCTTGCCGTGGCCGCCCGGAAGGTCGAGGATGTAGTGCGGAATGCAGAGGCCGGAGAGCTTGGTGCGCAGGTCTCGCATGATAGCCTGACCCTCGGCGATGGTCAGCCGGAAATGTCCTGTGCCGGGCGCCATGTCGGGATGGTGCAAGTAATAGGGCTTCACACCGATCTCGACAAAGCCGCGCATGAGATCTGCAAGCGCATCGGCATTGTCGTTGACACCTTTCAGCAGAACGCTCTGGCTGACCAGGTGCACGCCGGCTGCGACCAGGCGTGTGCATGCGTGGCGAACGTCTGGCGTGAGTTCGCGTGCATGGTTCACATGCAGTGCGAGGTATAGCGTCTTGCCGACGGACTGCAGCGCCTCGGTCAAGGCGTCGGAGATGCGCGCCGGATCGACCGCCGGCACGCGGGTGTGGATGCGAACGATCCGGACATGGGCGATCGTTGCCAGCTCCTCCATGACCGCGCGCAGGCGTCGTGGCGACAGGATCAGCGGATCGCCGCCTGTGAAGATCACTTCCCAGATCCGCTCGTCGGCGCGGATGTAATCGAGTGCCGCCTTCAAGGCATCGGCAGACAGCGTGCCGTCGCCCTGCGGCCCGACCATTTCGCGGCGAAAGCAGAAACGGCAATAGACCGGACAGGTATGCACGAGCTTGAGCAGGACCCGATCCGGATAGCGGTGCACGATGCCCTCGACCGGAGAATGCGGATGGTCGCCGATGGGGTCTGCCCGCTCGTCGGGATGTTCGACAAGTTCGGCGGCCGTCGGCACATATTGGGCGGCGATCGGATCGTGAGGGTCGGTGGGATCGATCAGCGCGCGGACAGCCGGCGTCAATGCGATGGCGTAACGCTCGGCGACGGCATCAAGCTGCGTTGCCTCAGCCGCCGTAACAAGGCCATTGGACAGGAGGTCGCTGACGCTGCGCAGGGTCGCCTCAGCCAAGGTGTGTCTCCGCGACCGGCGCCCAGATCACCTGGTCGATCCTCAATGCGCCGGTTGCCAGCATCACGAGGCGGTCAAAGCCAAGCGCGATCCCTGATGCTTCCGGCATTTCTTCCAAGGCTTCAAGAAAATCCTCGTCGAGCGGATAGGTTTCGCCGTAGACACGCTGCTTCTCCGCCATCTCTGCATCGAAGCGGCGGCGCTGTTCAGCCGGGTCCGTCAGTTCGCCGAAGGCATTGGCAAGCTCGACACCACAGGCATAGACCTCGAAGCGCTCTGCCACGCGCGGATCGTCGGCGCAGGGGCGTGCAAGGGCTGCCTCCGCGACCGGGTATCGGTCGAGAATGGTGACACGGCCGTTGCCGAGGTTGGGTTCGACCTTCTCCACAATGACGCGGCTGAACAGATCCGCCCATGTATTGTCATCGGCAGCTCGCATGCCGGCCGCCTGCACCTGTGTCAGCAGCGCGTTCCGATCCGTGCTGCCATTTGCGGCAATGGTCGCCAACAGGTCGATGCCGGCGTGGCGAGCAAAGGCGTCTGCTACTGAGATGCGTTCCGGTTCTGCGAAAGGGTCAACGGTCTTGCCGCCATAGGCAAATTGCTGCGTGCCCGCAGTCCGCGCTGCGAGCGCGATCAGATCGGCGCAGTCCTGCATCAGCCGTTCATAGCTCGCGCCGACGCGATACCATTCCAGCATGGTGAATTCCGGATGGTGCAAGGGGCCGCGTTCCCGATTGCGATAGACATGGGCGAAACACGCGATTTTCGGCTCGCCGGCAGCCAACAGTTTCTTGCAGGCGAATTCCGGCGATGTGTGCAGGTAAAGAGGCACAGCAGATCCATCGTGGCCGATCGCTTCGGTTTGGAAGGCATGCAGATGGGCTTCGTTGCCAGGGGAAACCTGCAGGGTCGCAGTGTCGACCTCCACGAAGTCGTCACCGGCGAAATGGGCGCGGAAAGCGGCTTGGATCCGATTGCGGCCGATCAGGAAAGGGCGACGGTCCGCATGCACGGAAGCGCGCCACCACGGAGGGGATGATCGGCGGCTGTCAATCATGCCGGAATCTCGGTCCATTTCTCAACACGGGCTGGCTATTTTACCGGATTTGGGTTAGTTGCGCCCGAGAAATTCATAGAGGTCCGTCGGGACCGCCGTCCTTTACGACGGGTCTTACGCAGATACAAGGAATTCCAATGGTCAAGATTATCGCCTCGTCCGTGCGCAAGGGCAATGTCATCGACGTGGACGGCAAGCTCTACGTCGTGCTGACTGCCGAAAACTTCCACCCGGGCAAGGGCACGCCGGTCACCCAGGTCAACATGCGCCGCATCGTCGATGGCGTGAAGGTTTCGGAACGCTGGCGCACGACCGAGCAGGTCGAGCGCGCGTTCGTTGAAGACGTGAACCACCAGTTCCTCTACGAGGACGGCGAAGGCTTCCACTTCATGAACCCTGAGAATTACGATCAGGTCGTCGTTGATGTCGAAACCATGGGCGACCAGAAGGCCTATCTGCAGGAAGGTATGGTCTGCATCCTGTCCATGCACGAAGGCGTCGCACTCGCCATCCAGCTGCCGCGTCACGTGACGCTCGAGATCGTCGAGACCGAGCCGGTCGTGAAGGGCCAGACGGCATCGTCGTCTTACAAGCCGGCGATCCTGTCGAACGGTATCCGCACGATGGTGCCCCCGCATGTCGACGCCGGCATCCGCGTCGTCATCGCGACCGAAGACAATTCCTACGTCGAGCGCGCCAAGAACTAAGAGCTGTAGTTCGACCGATACCAAAAGCCCGGCGTGGATCACGCCGGGCTTTTTTGTTTGCTCGTCATTTCCCCTAATGCCGGCGGGGCGCAGGGTGCCCCGCCGGCCGTTCTCGCCGGTCACGCTTGCGCCATCACGGAGCGCTTACGTGATCAGCGTCCGGCGAGAATGGGACTGCCGAAGTTCGACGCCTTGGGGCGGGCGGCAGTTGCCTTCATGGCATCGCCCCGCTCGAGCAACATGATCTGCTCCTTCAAGTGCAGCTTGATCTTCTTCAAGGCGCGGACCCGGATTCCGTCCGGCTGCGGACGGCGCTGTTCCTCGTCAATCTTGGCGGCGACGATCGAATGGCGGGCTCTCAGGGCTTTGAGCAGTTGCTTCATGGCGATCTCCTTTCGTGCCTCTCCTATATGACCTGCCCTGATTGATTGTTCCAATTCATTGATTATATAAAACTGATAGTTTTTCTCTATGAGGTGCGACAATGCCTTTTCGACCCAGTCATCGGCAGTTGGAGTATCTCGTCACGCTGGGCGAGACAGGGCACTTCGGCGAGGCCGCAAAGCGTTGCAATGTCTCGCAGCCGACGCTCTCGGTGCAGGTGGCGCTGCTTGAGAAGCAGCTCGGGGTGACGTTGATCGATCGCATGCCCGGACAGGTCGTGCCGACGCCTGTCGGCGCCGAGGTGATCACGGCCGCAAAGGTCATCCTCAATGGTCTCGATGAAATCCGTGCGGTCGCGACAGGGTCGAAAGCCAATCTCGGCGGTGCCATCCGGCTGGGGGTCGCACCCTCGTTTGGACCCTACTTCCTGCCCTATCTCCTGCCGCCACTCCACAAGCGCTATCCTGAGCTCAAGATCTACATCCGCGAGGATCGGCCGCGTCAGTTGGAGAAGGCGGTGCTGCAAGGGGAAACGGATTGCGGATTGGGACCTCTGCCATCTTCTGAAGACGGCTTCGTCTCGCTCCAGATCTGCCGGGAGCGGATCCTCCTCGGCGTGCCCAAGGCGCACCGGCTGGCTGCGTTCGACACGATTTCACCAGATGAACTCAAGGGCGAGAGGCTGCTCACGCTTGGTCCAGGGCATCGCTTGATGGATGAGGTGAGGCGTCTCGCCGATATGTCGGGTGCCACGCTCGCCGAAGAGTATGAAGGGTCGAGCCTCGACGCTATCCGCCAGATGGTTTCGATCGAGATGGGGCTTTCGCTCTTCCCGGAACTCTATGTGCGATCGGAATTTGCCAAGGAGGATGGGATCAAACTCCTGACGATCGAGCATTGGCAGGGAGTGCGGGATATCGGCTTCTTTTGGCGGCAGGCCTCTGCTCGGCAAAGCCACTTCGAGGCACTGGCCGAACTCGGCCACTCGGTGGCGGATCGGATCTTTTCACCGAGTGAGCCGAAATGAAAATCCCCGGCGCAGGGCCGGGGATCTCGAATGCGATCAGGCGATACCGCCGAGGCAGATGTACTTGATCTCGGTATAGTCATCGATGCCGTATTTCGAGCCTTCACGGCCAAGACCCGACTGTTTGATGCCACCGAAGGGTGCGACTTCCGTCGAGATGAGGCCGGTGTTGACGCCGACCATGCCGTATTCGAGGGCTTCCGCGACCCGGAAGATCTTGGCGATGTCCTTCGAGTAGAAGTAGGAGGCGAGGCCGAACTCTGTGGCGTTGGCGAGCTCAACCACTTCCTCTTCGGTCTCGAACTTGAAGAGCGGGGCGACCGGGCCAAAGGTCTCTTCAGTCGCGACCTTCATATCGGTGGTCACACCGGTGAGGATCGTCGGTTCGAAGAAGAGTTCGCCAGCCGAGGACGGCTTGCCGCCAAGGGCGACCTTGGCACCCTTGGAGACGGCGTCGGCGACGTGTTCCTTGACCTTGTCGACCGCCTTGGCGTCGATCAGTGGGCCGGTCGTCACACCTTCAGCAAAGCCATTGCCGACCTTCAACTGGCCGACCTTTTCCGCGAGCTTCTTGGCAAACGCATCGTAGATGCCGGACTGGACATAGAGACGGTTGGCGCAGACGCAGGTCTGGCCGGCGTTGCGGTACTTGGAGATCATCGCGCCTTCGACGGCGGCATCGAGATCCGCATCGTCGAAGACGATGAAGGGCGCATTGCCGCCGAGTTCCAGGCCGAGCTTCATGATCTGGTCGGCACCCTGGCGCATCAGAATGCGGCCGACATTGGTGGAGCCGGTGAAGGTCAGCTTGCGGACCTTGTCATTGGCGCAGAATTCCTGACCGACCATGGCTGCATCGGTCGACGTCAGTACCGAGAACAGGCCGGCAGACAGGCCGGCGCGCTCGGCGAGAATGGCGAGTGCCAGCGCTGAAAGCGGGGTCTGGGCTGCGGGCTTCGACACCATGGCGCAGCCGACGGCGATTGCCGGGGCGACCTTGCGGGCGAGCATGGCGTTTGGGAAGTTCCACGGCGTGATGGCGCCGACGACACCCACCGGCTGCTTGATGACCATGATCCGCTTATCGGCCTGATGGCCGGGGATCGTGTCGCCGTAGACGCGCTTGGCCTCCTCGGCGAACCACTCGACGTAGGATGCACCGTAGAGGATTTCGCCGCGGGCCTCAGTCCAGGGCTTGCCCATTTCCATCGTGAGAATGGTTGCGAGGTCGTCGGCATTGGCGACCATGAGGTCGTTCCACTTGCGCAGAACCGCGGCGCGTTCCTTGCCGGTCTTCTTCGCCCAGGCCTTCTGCGCCGTGTGAGCGGCATCGATGGCCTTGGTGACTTCGGCCTTGTTTACATCGGGGAGAACCGCGATGACTTCGCCCGTTGCCGGGTTGGTGACCTCGAAGGTCTTGCCCGACTGGCTTGCGGCCAGCCAGTCATTGCCGACCAGCGACTTGTCCGTCGCCAGTGTCGGGTCCTTCAGTTTGTCGGTCAGAACTTTCGAAATGGTCATGCCTCAGGCTCCTGCTGCAACTTCACGGATCGAGGCTTCGATCAGATCGAGCGCCTCGTTGAAGACCTCGTCCTGAATGGTGATCGGGGCGAGGAAGCGGATGACGTTGCTGTAGACGCCGCAGGTGAGAAGGATGAGGCCCTTCTCCAGCGCCTTCAGACGGACCGCATTGGTGAAATCCGCATTCGGCTTGTCGGTTCCCGGCACCTTGAATTCGACGGCGTTCATGAAGCCGAGACCACGGATATCCATGATGTGGGGTACATCGGAGCGGATAGCTTCGAGGCGCTGCTTCAGGCGGTTGCCGAGCTGATTGGCGCGGTCGCAGAGCTGCTCTTCTTCGATGACGTCGAGAACGGCATGGGCGGCTGCGATCGCCAGCGGGTTGCCGGCATAGGTGCCGCCGAGACCACCGGGGCCGGGGGCGTCCATCAGTTCGGCGCGGCCGGTGACGGCCGAGAGCGGGAAGCCGCCGGCGAGGCTCTTTGCCATCGTCGTCAGGTCCGGAACCACGTCGTAATGCTCCATGGCAAACAGCTTGCCGGTTCGGGCAAAGCCTGTCTGCACTTCGTCGGCTACGAGCAGGATGCCGTGTTCGTCGCAGAGTTCGCGCAGTGCCTTCATCAGGGCGCGCGGAACATCATAGAAGCCACCTTCGCCCTGGACCGGTTCCAGGATGATGGCTGCAACGCGCTTCGGGTCGACATCGGCCTTGAACAGCTTGTCGAGCACGTCGAGAGAGGTTTCAACGTCGATGCCGTGCATTTCGAGCGGGAAGGGTACGTGGAAGACGTCGCCCATCATCGGGCCGAAGCCGACCTTGTAGGGCACGACCTTGCCGGTCAGCGCCATGCCGAGGAAGGTACGACCATGGAAGCCGCCGGTAAACGCGATGACGGCGGAGCGGCCGGTGGCGCAACGGGCGATTTTGATCGCGTTTTCGACGGCTTCGGCGCCAGTCGTTGCGAAGATCGTCTTCTTCTCGAAGTTGCCGGGTACGATCTTGTTCAAGCGCTCAGCGAGCGCGACGTAGTTTTCGTAAGGGACGACCTGGTGGCAGGTGTGCGTGAAGCGATCGAGCTGGGCCTTCACGGCTTCGACGACCTTCGGGTGACGATGGCCGGTGTTGAGTACAGCGATGCCGCCTGCGAAGTCGATGTAGCGACGACCTTCGACATCCCAGATCTCCGAGTTCTCAGCCTTGTCGGCATAGATCTGCGTGGTCATGCCAACGCCGCGGGAAATGGCGTCGTTCTTGCGGGCTGAGATTTCGGCGTTCTTCATCGTTTTCGTCCTGTGCGAAGGGTTGCCAGCGGCGTCGCATCCGACTGCGATCACGCGGTTTCATATTTCCTACATTTTTTCTGTAGACTTGCAATATGCTTTATCGGCATTATCACCCGTGACTGCGACATTTCCTTGGGGGCAGCGTGGACGACATCCGGTTCAAGATTGCAGAAGCCGCCAGAATGGCGGGCGTCTCGCCCTCCACGTTGCGGCTGTGGGAAACGCAGGATCTGATCCAGCCAATCCGTACAGCCACGGGGCAGCGGCTCTATGACCGTGCGCTGGTGGATCGCCTCAAGCACATTGCCTGGTTGAGGAGTGAAAGAGGCCTGAACCCGGCGGCAATCCGCGAGAGCCTGCGCGAAGTTTCCTCGGAGGCCGATGAAGACGTTGTCGAGGGTGAGGACGATGCCTCCGATATCCGCCCTGGCACCCGGATCCGTCGCTTGCGGCGCGAGGCTGGCAAGACGCTGGAGAGTGTAGCGCAGGCGACGGGCGTTGCGGTTTCGCAGCTGTCGACGTTTGAGCGCACCTCCCAGGGCCTGTCTTTCACGGCCCTGCATGAGGTCGCGCGCCATCTCGGCACGACACTGGCCTCGCTTAGCGGCCAGGAAGAGGGGAGGGGCGGAGAGTCCCTGATCCGCGATGGCAAATGGGCTTCCTGGCCCACCACCTCGTCCGGTGTTGCCGTGCAGGTGCTGGCCGAGGGCCGGAACGCGATGGAATGCAACCGGTTCCAGTTGGCGCCCGGTGCATCGAGTGAAGGTGCCTATCAGCACGAGGGTGAGGAGTTCCTCTACATGCTCTCAGGTAGCCTGGAGATCATTCTCGATGGCGACAAGTTCTTCGAGCTGAATGCCGGGGACAGCTTCTATTTCGAGAGCCGTAGGCCGCATTCCTGGCGGAACATCTCCAGCGGCGAAACCGTGCTTATCTGGATTAACACGCCGGCCACTTTCTAATTCAGGCAAAGAAAAACCCGGCGACCGTTTCCGGTGCCGGGCTCTCGTATTCATTTGGCTGTCGGCGCTTAGTTGCTTGCGACCACGGTCTTGGCGCCATCCCAGGCATAGCCGCCGCCGATGGCGACGTTGAGGGACACATAGCCATTCGCCAGCTGCTGCACGGCCTGGGCAAGGTTTGCCTGGGCGCTTGCGACGTTGCGCTGTGCATCCAGCACGTCCAGCAGCGAGGAAGCGCCGTCACGGTAGCTCGCGGTGGCGAGCGACAGTGCTTCTTCGTAGGAGCGGACGGTGGCGGTCAGGGCCGATACCGTCTGGCGCGTGCGGCTGACGGCAACGAGCGCGTTCTCGACTTCGGAAACGGCGTTCAGCACGGTCTGTTTCCAGGCGAGATAGGCTTCTCGAGCCGCGGCTTCATTTGCCTTGATTCTTGCGAGGCGAGCCCCTGCGTCGAAGATCGGCAGGTCGAGGCTCGGGCCGAAGCCCCAGGACGTTGCCTTGCCGCTGGCAGCCGATGTCGCGACAAGCGTCGGCGAGATCGAACCGCTGAGCGAGATCGACGGGTAAAGCGCTGCTTCGGCAACACCGATTTCGGCAGTCGCGGCTGCGAGATTGCGTTCGGCCGCGCGGATGTCCGGACGGTTGCGAATGAGGTCGGCGGGAACGCCGGCGCTTACGCCGCGGCGCGCATAAGGCTGGGCCGCGCCCTTCTGAAGGTCGGCGAGCAAGCTGGTTGCGGGCAAGCCAAGCAGCAGCGAAATGCGATGGACCGACTGACGGAACGAGATTTCGAGGGCCGGGATTTCGGCCAGCGTAGAGTTCACCAGACCTTCGGACTGGACCACGTCCAGACGCGAAGCGGCACCTGCTTCTAGCTGAAGGCGGGTCAGCTCAAGCGTTTCGCGGCGCGATGTCAGGTTCTTGCGGGCGATCGCAATGCGCTCCTGATAGTAGCGCGCATCGACATAGGCCGATACGACACTCGACAGGAAGGTCAGGCGCGCCACGTCAGCGCTTGCATAGGCTGCGTCCAGCGAAGCCTTCGCGCTTTCCTTCGACCGGCGATACTGGCCGAAGAGATCGATCAGCCAAGAGACGCTGGCAGTGCCAGTCGACGTGTTGGTCGTGTCGCTGTCACGGGTCGAAAGCGCGCCGCTTCCATTGGTCTTCGAAACCTGATGGTCGGCAGCTACGTTGAGCTGCGGGAAGGCTGCAGAGTCGGCCGATTCGAAATTGGCTTCCGCCGAGGTGATTCGTTCAATTGCCTGGAGGACGTCGAGGTTCTGGGAGAGGCCCGTTTCGACCAAGCCGTTCAACCGGCGGTCGTTGAAGGCGGTCCACCAGGGAGCCAGTGTTACGTCCGCTGCGGCACGCGTGCTGCCCTCGGAAAACTTGACGGGGAGTGTCGTTTGAGGGGCCTCATGATCGGGTCCAACGACACAACCGGAGAGGAGGAGCATTGCGAGAGGTGCGGCAGCGCGAATTTTCAGCATCACGTGTTCCTGTAATTGTCCCCCGGTCGGGCCGCGAAGGTTCTATTGATACCTTTGCCGGCGACCGCTTTACTCACGCAGGCTACCGCAGCAGCCTACGCAATAATTCCTTAACGTAGTTTGTCAATCACCCCTTAGACAGCTCTTCTTTCGGTTTTGCACCGCCGAAGAGTTGCCGAATGATCACGAAAAACGACGGTACGAAGAAGATTCCGAGCGCTGTAGCGGTGAACATGCCGCCAAGAACGCCAATACCGATCGAATTCTGCGCTGCAGAGCCTGCGCCCGTTGCAATTGCCAGTGGCACAACGCCCAGTATGAAGGCGAGAGACGTCATGATAATCGGACGCAGTCGGAGCTTTGCAGCTTCGAGTGTTGCATCAATGACACTCAATCCGGCAGCCTGGCGGTCTTTGGCGAACTCCACGATGAGAATCGCATTCTTCGCAGCCAGGCCGATCGTGGTCAGAAGACCAACCTTGAAATAGACGTCGTTCGACTGGCCGAAGAAGTATGCCGCTGCCACCGCGCCGAGCACGCCGACGGGAACCGCCATGATGACCGAGAAGGGAATCGACCAGCTTTCGTAAAGTGCGGCGAGGCAGAGGAAGACGATGAGAACCGACAGCGCGTAAAGCAGCGGTGCCTGGGACCCGGACAGTCTCTCCTGATAGGAAATGCCCTGCCATGCGACCGTGTAGCCGCCGCTCATGTTGGCGGTGAGCTGCTCCATCGTATCCATGGCCGTGCCCGAGCTTACGCCAGCACCTGCTGCACCTTCCATCGAGATCGCACCGACGCCGTTATATCTGCTGAGCGTCGGGGCACCACTGATCCACTCCGTCTTGACGAAGGAGGAGAAGGGGACCATTTCGCCGGTCGAATTGCGGGCGTGCCAGTCGTTGATTGCGGTCTCCTGCATACGATAGGGCGCATCACCCTGCACGTAGACCGGCTTCAGTTCACCGTTCAGCGTGAAGTCGTTCACGTCGCGGCCGGCGAAAATGATCGACAGCATGCTGTTCACGGTCGCCACGTCGAGCCCCATTGCACCCATCTTTTCCTGGTCGAGCAGCAGCTTGAGCTGTGTTTCGGCCGGTGGGTTGTTGGTGCGCAGCGAGCTGACGTTGGCGTCGGCGCTGCCGGCCTGCATCAATTGCTGGGCCGCTGCCGTCAGTGCTTCCGTGCCGTTCTTTCCGCTGTCCACGAGATACATCGAGAAACCACTCGATGTGCCGAGACCCGGGATTGCCGGCGGCTGCAGCGGGAATACCTGAGCGTCGCGCAGGGTGAAGAAGTAGCCCATGGCGCGCTGGACGACTGCCGAAGCGGCAAGCTGAGGCTCCTCGCGCAGCTCGAAATCCTTGAGCTTGGCAAAGACGAGGGCGTAGTTCTGGCCCGAACCGGTGAAGGAGAAGCCGGAGACGGAGAAGACGTCCTGGATCGCGTCCTTTTCCTTGTCGAGATAGAAGTCCTCGATCTTCTTGATGATCTCTTCCGTGCGCGTGACCGTTGCGCCGTTCGGCAACTGCACGATGGTCATCAGCACGCCCTGATCTTCTTCCGGGAGGAAGGAAGAGGGAAGGCGCAGGAAAAGCCAGCTCATGCCGCCAATGACGATCGCGAACATCAGCATTACCCGCAGCGGGCGCTTCAGCAGATAACCGATCGAGGACACATAGCCACCGGTCGCACTGTCGAAGTTGCGGTTGAACCACGCGCCGAGGCCGCGCTTTTCCTTGTGGTGGTCGATCGGCTTTAGCATGGTTGCGCACAAGGCCGGTGTCAGCACGATGGCAACAAGGGCCGAGAGCAGCATGGCCGAGACGATCGTCACGGAGAACTGGCGATAGATGATGCCGGTCGAGCCGCCGAAGAAAGCCATCGGGATGAATACGGCGGTCAGAACGAGAGCGATGCCGACGATTGCGCCCGTGATTTCGCCCATCGACTTCTCTGTCGCCTCAAGCGGCGAGAGACCTTCCTCCGACATGATGCGTTCGACGTTTTCGACGACAACGATGGCGTCGTCGACGAGAAGGCCGATTGCAAGCACCATGGCAAACATGGTGAGCGTGTTGATCGAATATCCCGTCAGCGCAAGGATGCCGAATGTTCCGAGAAGCACCACGGGCACTGCGATCATGGGGATGATCGTTGCACGCAGGTTCTGGAGGAAGACGAGCAGGACCACGAAGACCAGAACGATGGCTTCGATCAGCGTGTGAACGACCTTTTCGATCGACAGCTGGACGAAGGGCGTCGTGTCATAGGGATAGGTGATGACGACGTTTTCCGGCAGCGAAGGCGCGATCGTCTCCAACTGCGACTTCACGCGGGCCGCCGTATCGAGCGCGTTGGCGCCGGTCGCAAGGTTGACGGCGAAGCCGGTTGCCGGGTTCCGGTTGGAGCGGGTCTTCGTGCCGTAGCTTTCCTGGCCGATCTCGATACGGGCGACGTCGCTCAGGCGCACGGTCGCACCGTCGGTTTCCGTCTTCAGAATGATGGATTCGAAGTCCGACACAGACTGCAACTGGCTCTGCGCCGTCACCGTCACGGTCAACTGCTGGCCTGCCGGAGCCGGCTGGCTGCCAAGGGCGCCAACGGAAACCTGCGTGTTCTGGGCCTGGATCGCCGTGGTGACGTCCGTTGGAGTCAGCTGGAACTTGTTGAGCTGAAACGGGTCAAGCCAGACGCGCATGGCATAGCCGGTGCCGAAGACTTCGATGCTGCCGACGCCTTCAAGACGCTTGATCTGGTCCTCGATCTGGGACGAGAAGATATCGCCGAGTTCGACGTTGCTCCGTGCACCGTCCGTCGAAACCAGGGCGCCGACGAGCAGGATGCTGGACGTGGAGCGCGTGACCGAGATGCCGGCCGTCTGGACGATGTCGGGCAACTGCGACTGGACGAGCTGCAACTTGTTCTGCACCTGAACCTGGGCGATTTCCGGATCGATGGAGTTGCCGAAGGTCAGGGTTACGCTCGCGGAGCCGGTGCTCGACGACGATGTCATGTAGGTGAGATCGTCGAGACCGGTCATGCCGTCCTCGATGATCGAGGTCACGGACTTCTCGACCGTTTCGGCGCTTGCGCCGTTATAGCTTGCCGAGATCTGCACCGTCGTCGGCGCGATTTCCGGGTACTGAGCGATCGAAAGCGTCGAGATCGCCAAAGCGCCCCCGAGCATGATGATGATCGCGATCACCCAAGCGAAGATCGGGCGACGGATGAAATACTGGGCCATGGGTTATCCTTTACGCCTCGGTTGCCTTGCCTGTCGCACAATTACGGTTGTGCAGCAGGGGCGGCAGCCGGAGCCGCGGTCTCTTCGACGATACCGTCCGCGTTGATCTTCGCTTCGACTGGCTGGACAGGTGCCCCATCGCCGATCCACTGGAACCCGTCGACAATCAGCTTGTCACCATCGGAGATGCCGGAGGCGACGAGCCAGTTGCTGCCCGAGACCTGTGCGTCATCGAAGATGCGTGTCTCGACCTTGTTGTCAGCCGTGACGAACTTTGCCGAAAGCTCTCCATTGGCGCTGCGGGTCGCGGCACGCTGCGGGATCAGAAAGCCTTCTTCGGTGCCAACGCTGACGGTTGCTCGGACATACATGCCCGGCAGGATGAGGCCATCCGGGTTGTCGAAGACTGCGCGGATCGAAAAGGTACCGGTCGTCTGGCTCACGGCCATTTCCGACATGTCGAGCTTGCCGACAACGGGATATTCATGGCCATCCTCAAGGGTCAACCGGATGTCGGTCGCGCCATTCTCTGTGCGGTTGATACGGCCGGCAGAAATTGCTTCGCGCAGACGCAGAAGATTGACGCTTGATTCCGTCAGGTCGATATAGATCGGATCCAGACGGCGCAGCGTCATCAGCGTGTCGGTCTGGTTTGCCGTCACCACGTTGCCGATCGAGTAGCGCGATGCCGTCGTCACGCCTTCGAAGGGCGCACGGATCTCGGTCAGGGCAAGTTCGATCTCGGAGGAGCGCAAGGCGGCTCTCGCCTGGGCGACATCAGCTTCCGCCTGGAGGAGCGTCACGCGGGCATTTTCCAGTTCAACCTGGGTCGCGCCGCTGCCGACGAGACGTTCCTGGCGTGCCAGGTTGGATTGTGCGGTCGGCACACCGGCCTCTGCCTTTTGCAGGCTTGCCTGTGCCTGTGCCTGTGCCGCGCGGTAGGTGTCGTCCTCGATCTTGTAGAGCAGATCGCCTTCCTTGACCTCGTTACCTTCCTTGAATGCAATTTCCTTGATCACGCCGCTGACCCGCGGACGGATCTCTGCCATCTGAAAGGCGGCTGCGCGTCCCGGGAGTGTCGTGGTCAGCGTCTGCGGTGCCTTCTTCATCAGCACCACGCTGACGGCTGCGGGTGGCCGCTCGCCGCCGGGGGCTCCGCCGCCGGCGTTCTGGGCCGTTTCCTGGTCGCTGCAACTGGCGAGTACGGCGGTGCAGGCAAGAAGAACGGAGGCGAACTTGAGGCTTCGGCGCATGGAACATCCCAAAATATGGCGGTCGTTGAAGGTGAGGGCCGCTTACGCCAGGAGATTATGTCTCCTCGACACAGAACACGGCCCGACCGTCTGACGCGATGGCAGGTCTCGATGGAAAGTGACGTAATCCAGGTATCGTCACTTAACAAGTGGCAAGCGCATGGCTGCGTCGATCAACGCGACAACATCCTTGCATCGTGTTGCCATAATGTCAGCCTTTTCCAATCCTGTCATGACAGGATGGATGACGCAGGAGAGCGCATCGAAGGCCGCATTGGCTAGACGCGGAATGTCGGCCACGTGGTAGCAGCCCTCGCGGATACCGGCGTCTATGATGTCGGCGATCATTTCGACGACCATCTTGCGGAAACGGTCGCCACAGTCGAGCTCTTCGGTGATGGTCACGAGGATCATCTCGAAGACGAACGGCGCATCCAGGCGACCGGAGACGTGTTCCTGCATCAGATGGTGGGCAAGCGCGTACAAGCGCTCGGGAGCGGGATGGTCCTGTGGCAAGCCTCGCAGGGACGCGACCGTCTCCTCGATGGCGCGGGTTGCGATCGCATCGACGAGACTGGTCTTGGTGCGGAAATGCTTGAAGACATTCGCGGGCGACATGGACAGTTCTGCCGCAATGTCGGCGATCGCGACACTGGCGTAACCATGGGTGCGGAATAGGCTTTCGGCCGTGTTCAGGATCTCTTCACGGGTTTCCTCGGCAGATTTGCGCGGGCGGCGAACTACCTTGGCTTTCTCAGGCCCTGTACAGCTGCCTGGTGGGGCGCGATAACCGTGATCCATGACGTTTCGGCCTCCTCCTAGCCGATGTAGCGCACCAGATTGTCGTGGACCCGAACCGAAGGGCTCTCGCCACTGTCATCAGGCACGAAGGTCTCACCGGTGATCGCTTCATAAGCCTTAATATAGACCTTGGACGTCTCTTCGACCAGCGATTGCGGGATTTCCGGGATTTGGTCGACATAGGGGTCGCAGCGTTCAGCGACCCAGGCCCGGACGAAATCCTTGTCAAAGCTCTTCGGGCGCTCGCCCTTTTCGAAGCTCGACGGGTAGCTCTCGGCGATCCAGTAGCGGCTGCTGTCGGGTGTGTGGATCTCGTCTGCCAGGATGATCGTGCCGTTCTCATCCGTGCCGAACTCATATTTGGTGTCGACGAGGATCAGGCCGCGTTCCGCGGCGAGCTGCTGCCCGCGGGCAAAGAGCGCAAGAGCGTAGCGCGACAGGGTCTCCCACTGCGCGGCGGTCAGGAGCTTCTTCTCCGCGATTTCGGCCGGTGTCAGCGGCTCGTCATGGCCACCGTCGAACTCCTTGCTCGTCGGCGTGATGATTGGGGTCGGAAGCTTCTCGTTATCGCGCATGCCGTCGGGAAGGGTGATCCCGTACATCTGGCGCTCACCCTTCTTATAGAGAGTGAGGATCGAGGTGCCCGTCGTGCCGGCCAGATAACCCCGCACGACGATCTCGACGGGGAGGATGTCGAGGCGCTTGCCGACAACGACATTCGGGTCCGGATAGGCGATCACATGGTTCGGGCAGATGTCGCTGGTCTTCTCGAACCAGTAGCGCGCGGTCTGCGTCAGGACCTGGCCCTTATAAGGTATGCAAGTCAGAATACGGTCGAAGGCGCTGAGGCGATCGCTCGAGATGATGATGCGGCTTCCGTCCGGCAGGTCGTAGTTTTCACGTACCTTGCCACGATAGTAGTTCGGCAGTTCCGGGTAATGGGCTTCGGACAGGACGCGCATTGTTATCCTCGAGGTCTTCGCGATCGGAGCACGCTGTAAAGGTGCGGTTTCTGCCTCGCGGTACCCGAAAGCGGGGGCTGTTTCAAAGAAAAAGCGCATGGCATGGGCCATGCGCTCTCTTAACGTCATCTTATATCAGGTCGCTGCGTGGTGCAGGCGATCGTTGAAGAACCCGTTGTCGGTTGCCTTGCGCAGTGTCTTGGCGGCGGCGAGAACGCCGAGATCGACGAGCGGTTCGACGAGGATCACCGTCATATAGGCGGCCCCGAAAGTGGCGATGCTGGTCAGGCTCTCCGTTGTGAAGCCATGACCATAGAGCGCCCAGAACGCGACCCAGGCGACGATGCCGCCCTGATAGGTGGTCGAGAGCGCGAGCGCATCGCGGTAGCCAACGTCAACATAAGCCTTCTTCTCCGGGATGATCCGGTGAGCGATATGGCTGATGGCAAACAAGGGTACGATCAGCGTCGTCACGTTCATTCCATATTGCGGCAGATCGAAGGGCGCGAAGAACAGCCCCTGCAGCAGGAGACCAAGTGCCAGACCGATCGAGGCAGCACCTGCGCCGAAGATCAGGAACAGCGTCGAGCCAAGGATCAAGTGCACCTCGGATACACCGACCGGATGGTGTGGCAGAACCTCGAAGAAAGAGAAGACAAGAGCCGTCGTCAGAAGTGTCCTGCCGGCAAGGCCTGATGGTGATGCCTTCGCCTGCAGGTCGTCCTTCGCCATCTTGGCCATCAGGCCAAAGGAAAGAGCTGCGGTGGCATAGCTGAGTGCGAGTTTGGCGCCGTCGACGACGCCGGGTTCAATATGCATAACAATGTCCTTTCGTCCGCGCCCACCGCGCGGGAAGAGTAATGCCGCGTTCACGGCGCCAAGTGATGGCAGGTCTCCTGGCTCACGGGTCAGGGCTTCAGTCCGCCTTATCAGCACGAGGCCAATGGCATGTCGGACGTCGCTCACCGTTTACAGTTGCGGGGGCAGCCACGGTTTCGGCCCCTGATGGGTAGTCCTCACCGTATTCCCTCTTCGTCCGCCCGTCGGGTCTTGTCCGGGCGAAACCATCACAGGAGAAACTTAGGCCTCTCATCTGATTGATGTCCAGCGGTTTGCGACACCGTCAGCAGCAATTGCTGCATGGGATTGGCAAATGGCAATTTGCCACATTGCCGGTTCCGGTGGCCGACGCTTACGTGGGGTCGATACGACGAGAGTGAGAAAGAGAGAGCGATGGGTGCATTGATTTACAGAGTGCCGCTGTTTGGCTGGATGCTGAAGGAGGCGGTCCAGGGGCCGACCACTGCCAAGGTGCTCTTCGTGGCGAACCTGCTGATGGTCTGGCTTCTTGCCATTCTGGCCTTTGGCTATCCCGCGATCATTATTCCGGCGCTTGCAGCTGTGCCCGCGATGTTCGTGGTGCTGCTGCTGATCACCAAAGGGTAAAGCGAAAAGCGGGCCTTTTAACCTGATATGCCGGTCCCCATATAGGAGTGAGAGATCTGAAGCCGGTGGGTGATGGCACTTCTGAGCGAGAGAGCTGGCAGTTGAAAGTCAGCCCTACAATTTCAGCAGTAAAATCAATTACTTGAAAAAAACGACAGTTTTTTGACAAAAGGCTGTTGACGGTTTGTGGGAGTGGCCGTATAAGCCGCTTCACCGAACGAGAGGGCGGCGCCGCAGGGCCCGCCGGACTGGTTCAGACAAGATCTCGAAATTGGCTGGATTGCTGATTTATTGCCCGA